>TARA_A100001201_G_scaffold23322_2_pt1 | contig 26892 bp, 41 predicted proteins | sample TARA_A100001201 | Tara Oceans TARA_A100001201 (sample SAMEA2619872) | marine metagenome | biome: marine biome (ENVO:00000447); feature: surface water layer (ENVO:00002042); material: "saline water (ENVO:00002010), including plankton (ENVO:xxxxxxxx)" | depth 5 m | reverse complement strand
AGGGCTTCCAACAGAAACCCAACGCATCATTACGTTATCCCCATAAACATTATCTTGTCCGATCCTAAAACCTTGCATAACTCCTCCCACAATTCCTCGCTTAATGGTATTGCGAAATTCTCCAAAGATTCTTCCGTTGTTTCGTAGGTCGTCTGATAGGATTTGGACAATTGCTGCATCTCCAACGCCACTTCCTCGCAAAATTGCAATCTCTCGTTCAATTCTTGTAGCAAGTACATCAATTCCGTAAGCGAGTCCGAGTGCAACCCACAGCAGGGTGTCTTCGTCTTGTTGTTCGATTTCTTCGGCATCTAAAAACTCCTCTAGGTTATCGTATTGTTCAGGCATTATTTTTTCATAACCCTTTGCATATTAATAATTAAATCATTCTGAACCTTTTCTAGTTCAGTCTTATCTCTTTTTAATTCTTTTTCCCCTGCTATAAAATTTCTTGAGGGCACAAATTTATTTTCAGGAGTTGTAAAGCCATCATTGTGATGAACGCCATATTCAAGCATTTCTATACCATCTTTAGCAGGCTTAATTGAATTTAATAATCTTCCAGTATATAAAAGTGGTCTAGTTTCTGTGGTTGGACTAGGTTTATGACCTTTAAAAGAAGATAGACCTTGTTGTCTAGCAGAGATAGTAGCAGCAGATAAGCCTCTTAAATTACCATCTGTTATATTTCTTTTAGTAATTTGTGCTAGGCTATCTATTATCTTCTCGTTTTGCTCGCCAAGAACATCTCCAAGTTTAGAACCTAGCTTTTTAAAGCTAAAATTTGATTTAAAGGTTACATCATAGTATTTTTTTGCCAAAGTCTTCTCCAAGTTTGCGTGCTTTCATAATTCTATTAACATTTTGAAGCAGTATTTTGTTAGCCATTGATTCACCCCAAGCTTTTGGGTCTGCTATAATTTCGGAAATATCTCCATCAATTTCAATATCTATTTTATTGAGTTCTTTGAGATTGCTGACGGATTCTCTCAAAGATTGATTGTTGCTCGTTTTCTTGTTTGTTTGCTCTGACAATTTCTCTAGCCTCCTCTATAGATAAATCTTTATTGTATTTCTGAAGTAATTGTGGTTGTGTTGCTAGGTTATTTTGAAGTGCGTGATTCTCCATTAATATCTGATCTTGTACAGATTTAGGATACTCAGGCTCTATAAAATCAAGTTTAAGTTCATTTGGAAGATTTATTCCATTATAACCTGCTATAGCTCTTTCTACATGGTATAACTCATGCTCATACATTCTCCAAAGCTCTATATCGTCTTGATAATCTTCAAATCTTTCTAAATCTTTAATCTTCAGTGCAATACCTGAAGGAACTTCACCACCATCTTGAGCGAATTGCACATATAGGTGATTATTTTGAGCTACAAGGTCTACTTGGAACTTAACGCTCTCTATTACAGACTGAATATTACCCCCTGGAGAAGCAATGCCGAATGTTGCCCCTTCTGGTAGGTCAAGTATTGAATCAGATCCTGTTCTTTTCATACCTTTATCACTATATACTCCAGTTACAAAAGGCTGTCCAAACATTTGAAATCGAAGCCCTAATTGAAGCTCAGTCATGGTTATATTTACTTGTTCATTACAATCAACAATATCATTAGCTCCTTCAACAAAGAAAGAGTCTAGCTGATTCTCTCTATGAGTAAATACAAAAGGAATAACTCCGTATCCATGCTCATATTCTGATAATATATTGCCATCTTCGTCATAATGCGCATATATATTGCTATCCCAGTAGGCATATTCTAATTTACGAGTATCATAGACCTCATTTACATTATGCAGGATTGGATAGGTAATTGCAGTAGGAACAAATGGATTGTCTTCCATATGAACATCAAAGTAGTAAACTGGGCGATAATCAAAATGAGGCATCTCAACATCGTCTCTGTATATGACTTGCGTTGCTACAGTCCCAAGAAGTCTAGTCATTTTTTCTATATGCTTCATTCTAGCATCTTTTTTAACAGTAAGATTAGTATAAGAATCATTTACATTTCTATTTGCCCCAACATTGTAAATCCGAGACATCTTATTTATAAATCTTTTAGTAAAGTTTGCGCTATAAACAGGGATTTCCCTAAACGCATCTGCATCAAAGAAAGGCTCTATATATTTATTTATTTCGCTACCAGAGTAAAAATCTAATAATTTATAAATTTCAGCCCTGCGAGCCTGTGCCTGACTAAGCTTAAAGTCTTTTATCGATTCTTCTATAATTTCTTCTACTGTTATCATTATCTAGTCCTCATGATTAATTTATTTCGCTTTATTGGAAATTGGTTTATAAAAAAATACCTAAGCATATCACATCCATGGTCGTGTCTACCATCTTTTAATGGCTCAGGTTTTAAGTCTTTGTTTTCAACAGCTTCTGGATAGCGATAGTTTTCCAAATCCTCAGCGAGCCCCACGCATTTACGATCCAGATGCAAATAGCGATTGTCGTTGGCATTTTCAATAAATCCCCTAACATGACTAATCCCTGAAGCAATATTTCTTGAAGTTTTATCTCTAACTGACCGAACATTAATTCCATTTCTTCTAAATATCTCTATATCTCCGAGTCCAGACTGCCCTTGAGCTTGCATACCTGCTGGATCTCCAAAATATTCTCTTACTGCATAATTTTTTAATTTTATTCTATTGATAAGCTCATCCGTTTTTATGTTTTTCTCGTGTATAATTTCATCAATAACATTTATATGCCATTCTCCATCTATTCTATGTATTTGAAACCAGCCAACTGCTGGCATCCTATATCCAAAGTCAATAGAGCAATAAGTTGGAAAGTTAGGATTATAAGGATAATCCCCAACATCTTTATTTCTATCAAAGGGATAAACCTTGCCTTCAAATGATGTAAAAGCACTTCCAAACTCTTGGTCAAACATCTCTTTTGACATATTCCTTTTTCTTTCTATAAGAAAAGGGTCTTCCATACCATTAGGAAACGCATATTGATTTTCCCAAGATGGGGCTTGATGCGATTCCCACAAATCATCGGACTGACCTAATAGAAATAAGTCATATATCCAATTAAATCCTTCTGGGGTAGTAATAAAAATACATTTACTGTCTTTTTTATCTGCCAAAGTCGGAGATAAATACATTTCCCATATTTTTCTCTTAACTTTAGCTGCCTCATCGATAACAAGTAGATCAAGACCAGCTCCAACTAAAGAATCTGGATTATCTGCTGACTTAGCTTCTACTACGCTACCCCATTTGAAGCGTATGTATCGTTCTTTCTCTGAGGCTTTGTCAATATCATTAGACTTGCCGATTACCATTCGCTTCCAAACTTCTCTAAACATAATGTCTGCTTTATCGTAGGAAAGCCCAACTAACCATATTCTTTTATTTGGCTGGGAAGCATAATAAGTAGCTTCCATAGCTGCTGCTGTAGATTTTCCAAACCTACGACCACAAACCATGACAAAAAACCTTGATTTCTCCTTACTAGGGAAATGTAGCTTGATTTGACCATTATGAGGCTTATAGTCCATAAAGTCAAACCACTTATTCTTAAAATTTGATAGATTATTATTAAATGTTTGCATTTATAACCCAATGTAATATAAGTTACGCAATAGGATAAATACAACATATTGTATTTATAATTAAAAAAAACACTATATATGGAGGACATAACAATGTCTGATAATACCGAAACCAACGCCACAGTCAGTGAGGAAGTTTCAACAGGGACTGAGGTAAATTCGCCTGATACTGAAAGTCCACTTGCTTATGAGAATAAGAAGTACAGAAAAAGGGCGCAGGATGCTGAGGCTCGATTAGCTGAACTTGAAAAGAAACTTGCTAGCGCAGAAGAAGCTAAACTTAAAGAAAAAGAAGATTTTAAAGCACTTTATGAAAAAGTGTCTTCTGAAAATGAGAGTTTATCTAACACTGCACAGAAGTGGAACAAGTATGAAGAAAATCGCAGAAATACTTTGTTAGCAGCAGCCCCTGAAGAAGAGAGAGAAAGATTAGCAGGACTTGATCTTGATACTCTCGAATATGTAACTGGTAAAATTAACAATGTTAAAGCTAATGCTCCAGAGGTCGCTGGAAATCCTAGAACTAGCCACAAACAAATAAATGAAGATTGGACTAAAATGGATGAAAGGCAAAGACGAGCAAATTGGGCTAATATTATAGCCTCAGCTAAAACTAAAAATTAAACTGCCCAATAGGGCAAGGAGTAAAGACAAATGTTTAAATTATTAAATAACATTCAAGGTTATGTTCAAAATGGTTATGCAGGTAATCATTTGATGATGGCAGACACAGGAGATAGTATCCTTGGTGCTGCTCATACTGTATCTACTGCTGATGATTTCGTTCCAGAGTTATGGAGCGATGGTATTTATAGATATTTTGAAAGAGGAACGGTTTTTAAAAATCTAATTGAAGACTTTTCTTCTATGGTAAAAGGATCTGGGGATACAATAAATATACCTCAAATTGATTTAGTAGCATCTGCTGATAAAGCTGCTGACTCTTTAGTTACTTATGATGCAACAGCAACTACAGTAACTCAACTAGTAATAAATAAGCATAAATACAATGCAATGCTTTTTGAAGATATGCTTATGATTCAATCTAATGCTGATTTAGTAGCAAAGTATACTCAAATGTTTGGAGAGGCTCTTGCTAGAGCTGTAGATGCTGATATCTGGGCTGAACTTGATGGCGTTAATCAAGGTGCAACACTTGGCACTGACGATGTTCTTACAGATGCTGAATTTCAAGCTGCGCTAGCTAATCTTGGTGAAAATGATGTTCCTTACATGGATGGTGGATGCTCGCTTGTTGTTAATCCAACATTAATGGCTGACATCTTAGACCCTGCTGCTGGTGTATCTAGGAATTTTTGGAGAGCAGATGCAGGTGGTGATGGTGGTGTTTTAACTGAAGGTGGAACTAAAGGCTTTATAGGTAAGCTATTTGGAATCAATACTTATATGTCAAATACTATTGCTACAGCTGGAACAGCAATATCTGGTGCAATTTTCCACAAATCTGCTGCTGTATGTGCAGTTCAGCAAGATGTGAGAGTTCAAGCAGAATACTCTATTGATGCTCTTGGTACTAAAGTCGTAGCCGATATGATATATGGTGCTAAGCTAATTGATAGCGCAAGTAACAAAAAAGGTTATAAATTTACTAACGCTTCATAATAGTTGGTATCTTAAAATAATATGGGGGTGGAAACGCCCCCATATAATAAAGGAAAATAACATGGCGCAATATTGGTATAAAAAAGACAAGAGAATTAAAAGAATTTCAAATGATGCTTCAAAAAATGAAATAAAGGTTTTGCAATTAAATGGCTATATTCAAGTAAGCGATAAGTCAAATCCAGAAGGTTCAATAATAATCAAAGACAAGCCTAAAGCTAAACCTAAAAAGAGAGTTAAAAAGAAAAAATGAAAGACTTAAGTAAAAAAATTAGAAATGGTGGTGTTGAAAAGTTTGATGCATCACAATTAGGGATCAGAACTCAAGGTAAGGGTAGTTTCCCAAGAATTAATTATCAAACAGACCCTGAGTATAAAAAAAATTACGACAAAATATTCCGAAAGAAAAAATGAAAGATTTAAATAATTTAAAAGAAATGATTGCAAGGCACGAAGGATATGAACCTCGTGTATATAAATGCACCAATGGTTATGATACTATTGGTTATGGGTTTGCAATAAAAGATTTATATATGGATAAGGAAGTCGCTGATTTAATATTAGATCAGAAGATAAGAGAAATGCTTAATAGAATATTAGGCGATGAAGATTGGGGTGACTGGTTTCCAGAAAAGCCTCAAAAGATACAAGAAGTCCTTATCAACATGATATTCCAGATTGGATTTTCTGGGGTTAAGAAATTTAGAAAAACAATACAATACATAAAAGATGATAACTTTTTAATGGCTAGTGAGGAGATGCTCGATAGTAAATGGGCAAAGTCAGATAGTCCTAATAGGGCTAAAGAGTTAAGTGAAATAGTTAAGTCACAATAACATAAGCCAGGGGGTAAATGGTAAACCCTAAAGAGTTAATATGTCCTAATTGCTATCATATTGGAATGATCAAACAAGGTTTTTCCGATGGGAAGCAACGATACGGCTGTAAAAGCTGCCGATGTAAAACGGTTCACCCTATATGTGATGCCGACCACGATATCATACGAGAGAATGTAAGACTATCTAAGCTAAGGCAGAAAGCACAGGACAAAAATCGCATATTCAATAAATCCTTTCGTGAACACGCTAGGATAGAAAATGCTGTAGAAGAGTATAGTAAAGAATTAATTAAGCTTTTTGAAAATAACGATTTGCATAAAACTTTAAATGAGTTTAAGGTAAACAATAAAGCTGTAGGGGTCATCCAATTTTCAGACGTTCACTTCAATGAACTTGTTGAACTAGAAAACAATAGATATGATTTTAAAGTTGCCTCCTCAAGAGTCAGGTATTTTGTCAATAGAGCTAGAATGTATTTTAAGACTGCGAACATTACAAATGTTGTAATGGCACTCACTGGAGACTTGATGAATAGTGATAGAAGACTTGACGAACTTTTAAATCAAGCCACGAACAGAGCTAAAGCTACGTTTCTTGGAGTGGACATCCTACAGCAAGCTATTATAGACTTAAACCAAGACTTTAATGTAACTGTAGCATCTGTTGTTGGTAATGAGGGTAGGGCGAACAAAGAGATGGGTTGGAGTGATGTAGTAGCAACAGATAATTATGATTATACAATATTTCAATGTTTAAGGTATTTATTTAGAGATAAAAGTATTAAATTTGTACATGGAGATCCGTCAGAATTAGTAATAAATGTCGCAGGACAAAATTTATTAATGCTTCATGGGCATGGCTCACTAAGAGGAAAGCTCGACACATCCGTAAATCAAATCGCTGGAAGATACTCCTTAAAAGGAATAAAGATAGACTATGTAATATTTGGTCACGTTCACAGCGCAAGAGTAGGTGATAACTTTGGTAGAAGTTCCTCAATGGTTGGCTCTAATGACTATTCAGAGAAAGCTTTAAACCTTAATGGTAGAGCTAGTCAGAATTGCTATATCTTTTACAATAACGGCAATAGAGACGGAATAAAGGTAGATTTACAGCATACAGATGACATAGGATACGATATAGATAAATCTTTGGAGGCATATAATGCAAAGTCGTCAGAAAAAAGAATACAAAAGAAAACGATATTTGAAGTTGTCGTCTAATCATTGGACTTCAACAACGACACCTAAAATAAGGTTTTATAAAAATAATGATAGATAAGAAGATTTCTGTAGGAACGCTTATTACTATAGTAACGATTGGTGGAACTGTGATATTTACTCAAGGAGCTACATCTCATAGAATAGAATCTGTTGAGAAAGAATCTTTTGAGAACACAGAGTCAATTAAATCTATAGTAAAAGAAGTAAATCAAAACAAAGTAGACATAGGTAAAATAGAAGCCAAGATAGATGAAGGCTTCAAAAGAATAGAAACCCTATTTATTGAGAATTAATGGATTTACTGGCAATATTAGACCAATATGGAATACCAATAACTGTAGCAGTAGCTTTCGGTTATTTCATATGGAAACAAAATAGCTTTATACAGTATACATTAATGGAAGAGCTTGAAGAGTCGTTTAATCGCTTAGAGGCTATTATAGTTAAACTTATAGACCAGTCTAAGCTTACACAATTAGAACAAAAAGAAATAAAAGCTAGTTACCACGCAATAGTGGAAATATTAAGTTCTTTGAGTGGTAATGGTTTAAAAGAGAAGTTTGTTAAAAACAGAAAAAAAGATTATTAAAAGGAGAAAATATGTTAGATACATTATTAGGAGCAGTAACAAGTAACTCAACAATGATTGTAGGTGGTGGAGCATCAGCAGTAGTATTATGGGTTTTAAAGAAAGTTCCAAATGAGCATATTTGTTCAATAGTAGAAACAACATTTGAAAGTTTAGGGAAAGTAATGACATTGGGATTAGGTAAGTGGAGCGTAACTAAAAAAGTTTGGAATAGCACAATAGAGCCATGGTTTGTAGACCTGGTGGATAACTTCTTTGGCTCAATGGTCAGAGGTTTTATAAAGGGCTTGAGGAGTGATAATTAATTGGCTAAAAACCAAATTATTACCTTTGATACAAAAAGAGGAGTGGGTCGTTAGAATTTTTCAAAGAATAGACAAACTTGAGCAAAAGGCTCACTCCCCCTTGTTTGATAAGACTAAATTAAATGAGATACACAAAAGATTAGAGGATCTGGAAACAAAAGCATTTGTAGAGCAGTTTCCAAAGATGAAAAATTATGAAGGAACTGATTAGTGGCATATAGTAGTAACAGGACAACAAGCAACGCAAAAAGATTTAATCCTAATAAAAATTTAAGATTAGATAATGATTTGGCTTCTGATAGAAAGCCAGTTAAGGTTGGAAATGAAAATACAGGCTTATTATTATCAAAGAATGAAGTTTTTGTAGAAAACGAGCCAACAAATGACAATCATGTAGTTACTAAAAAGTATGCAGACAGTAAAACTGTATTTCTTATAAATGATGGTGGTAGATGGACAATGAGCACAGCTAATGACCATTACGGTGGTTATCCTGGTTACTATCATAGAGCTACTGATTTAACAGGGACTCTTTCTCAGGGGGGTACAGATACTTCGGCATACTATTATTATGCTTCAAGGTATTCATATTTAATTCCCTCAAATGGTATTGTTAGTAAAATAATGACTACTTGCGAAATACAGTATAACACTGGTCAGCAAGCAGAAATAACAGTGTTTTATTGGAAGGTTGCTGCTCAAACAAATCAAGCAAGCACAACCACTTCTGTTGATCATGACTTAATAGGCTCAGTTGTATTTGATAATCCTGGGGATTCTAGCTATGGACACGCTGTAGCCACTTGCTCAAATATAGATACGAATGGGGCAACTTTTAGTGAAGGCGATATGTTAATGATTACTGCTAGTAAGGATGCTGGGACAGATAGTACATACGCATATATTAAATCAGCTATCGAATTTACAAAGAGAGTATAGTATGGATAAAATTGAAAAAGATTCTAATTACAAGGGATTCATAGATGATGATAATATAGAAGTCCCTGAACAAGTTGTTCTAAAAAAAATAGTGAATAAAATTAACGAAATAATAGATTGGATTAACACACAATGAGTTTAACTGGAAAAACATTAGCAAATACATATAAAGATTTACTACAAGTAGATAATTCTAATAATGGTATAGGTACAGCAACAAGAAACATTAAAGATGGAGAAGGAACTGGTTCTTGTGCTTATATATCAGATGATAACCTAGTAGTTAGACCACAGAACGATGATACTACAAAAGCTCTAAGAGTAAGAGCAGTTGATGGTACTACTGTACTTGCAGTAGACACTACCAATCAATTAGTAGTTGCATCAGGAAATAATGTAAATACACAATATGCAACATTTAGCGTTGGTAACTCAAACTCATCTTCTTTTGCATCAGGCAATCATCACCCACTACCATTTAATGGTAGTTATGGAAGTTTAGGAGATTTCCCAACATTTGGGTCAGCTACAGAGCCTAAAGTAGTATTTTCAACAGCAGAAGGTGGTGATACTAGAGCGTCGTGTTTAGTACCTTGTTTGTGGTATCTTCCAGATGCAATAAGCATTGATTCAATTACATCTATTGAGGGCGCAGATACTGCTACTGGAGATACAACTCGTATGCACTTATTTAGTTACGACTTTACAAGTGGCTCTACATCTGCATTAACAAACGGAACATTATTAGCACATAACAGCGATGTTACTAACGCTGGAAGTGAACAAGCGTACTTAAGTAGCTGGACAGTAGATAGTGCAGCAGTTGCATCAGGGAAAGTAATATTAGCATTTTTTCAATCGGATAGTATTAATTCAGACTATTCAATCAATATAACAGTAAAGTATCATTTAACTTAGGAGTAGAATTATGAGCAAATATGCAATAGCACAACCAGGCAGCGATGGCTCTGTACCAGTAAAAAAGAAAGTGGACTATTCAAAGCCATTAGATAAAAAAAAGACAGCCGTTACATATAGTGTAGATACACATACATTATTATTAGATATAGCAACATCAAGTGAATCTGAATCTAAATCGGCTACTATGAGTGCAGTTGCTGTTAAGAATGATGGCTCTGTATCAGCTTTAGCAATTTTTGGTTATCAAAGATATACAGCAGAAACAACAGAAGCAAACACAGAGTATGTTCATTATTTATTAGCACCTGATGAAGAAATAACTATACCAGCAACTAGAGCAATTATTGTTGATAGTTTAGATCAATTTGATGGAACTGCTGTAACAGCTACAGCACCTGATTCAAATATGTATGTTGCAAGTGGTTGCTTGCTTGATGAGGGAAGTAATATCAATGATAGCGTTACTAACTTTACTGTAGACGATGGAGATTATTTCGAGATTGGTGATTTGATTAGATTAGATAATGAGATTATGGAAATAACAAATATCGTAACAAATGAACTTTATGTAATAAGAGCAGTTGATGGTAGCACAGCAGCATCTCATAATGACGATGTAGCAATAAGATTACCATTTTACAATGCTTATCACGATTTTGATAAATATAGTGTAGCTCAAACAGATTCGCTTGGTAGATACAAAGCTACGAATCTAGCTGGGTATGGTCGTGTTGCAGCAGATGAAGGTGGAATAACTGCTGGGAGTGTAGCAATTCAATTCTATGAGAGTGGTTATGCAAAATTAGGATTAACAGACATAACTGCAAATACAGAGAGTGGTTTAACAGCTTCTACTGCTTATGAGTTTGATATTACTGTAGATGGTGGAACAACATTTGATAATCTAACATTTACAGTAGATTCAAGTAATACTAAGTTTGGTGGCTCTACTGGAATCATCGCAAAGATACAAGATGCACTAGATACTCAATACTACACATCTGGTAATCTATTTGAAAAGAAAGTTACAGTATCTATAGAAGGTGGTGATGTAATATTTAGAAGTGGCTCACGATTATCAACATCAGCAATAACATTAGGAGCTGGTAGTAGTGGAACAGCAGAGTTTTTAGGAACTGGTAGAATCCCAGCAGCACCAACATCTGTAGCAGCTAGATTATCCAGAGAAACAAATGTAGATCCAGTAACCAACTCTACATCTTTTAAAAATATATTCTTAAGAGATGATGGTAGAGGTAATTTGATTTGGCAAAATACTAGAAATGTCGGAACTGTGAATTATGAAAGTGGTGCAATAGATTTTACTATACCTGAGTTAGTAGACGCAGAATTTGTAGTTAGTTTATTGCATACATCTGCGATGAGTGGAGCATTATCAACTGCTGGAAGTGGTAGAGCAAACTCACTAGTTCAAGTGCTTGGCAATACACCACAGCAAAAATGTGAAGCAGTATTAACAGTAACAACTTATTAGGAGGAGATATGCCTTACGGTAAAGGAACATACGGAAAGAAGAGAGGAAGACCTAAAAAGTCTAAAAAAATGAAAATGAAAAGAAGAATTAAAAGGAGAAAATGACTTGGCAAAGTATCGAGGTAAATCAGTTAGATTGAACAAGCCAACTCGTATTCGTAAAGGTCAGCCAGGATATGGTAGAAAAAAGTCCCAAGTATATGTTAGGTCTGGGAGTAAAATAAAAAGAATAACCTTTGGTGACCCTAATATGAGAATTAAAAAATCTAGTCCAGCTAGAAGAAAATCTTTTAGGGCTAGACATAGATGTGCAACAGCTAAAGATAGAACAACAGCAAGATATTGGTCTTGCAAAGCATGGTAGGAGAAGATAATGCCAAAAAAAGGTAAAAGAGTAAGCTGGATGTATGGAGGAAAAAGATACTCTGGAACATTGATACCATCTAGAGAAACTAAGACCCATAGATTTGCTAGGACTGCTAATGGCAAAATTAAAAAAATACGCAAAAGAGGTAAATAATGGCATCAGCCCCAATATATTGTACACATAAAGAATTAAAAAGAGTATTTCCTCAATTAGATGAATATGATCAGAAGACCCCTATATATGGTTGGACTCAACTATTTACCCATGGAGGGTTCGAGTTATATGAATCTTTTGATAGTGGATTAGTAACAACTTTATTTAAAGATGGTGAAGACTTAACCCCATACCAAAAAACTGAGAATTATACAGATTCTACAGCTAATACAGACGAAGCAGTAGATATTATAGAAACAGCTATAGATGTTACAGATGGGAGTGTTTTTGGTTATGGAGATATTATTAAAATAGATAATGAAAAGATGCTTGTAACAAACATATCTTCAAACACTATAACTGTTAAGCGTGGATTTTTGGGAACAACTGCAGCAACGCATAATACTAGTGTAGATGTGTATATTGGTGTTGAGTGGAGCGAAGAGAATCAATGGTTGTACAACAGTGGTTGTAATTCATTATTATTTTATGCAGAAACAGTAAATCCTTCAGATTCTTTAATGGAAGTAGGTGAAGATTTTACTACAATGGTAACTCAATTTAGAACAGATGCAAGTAGATATATAGATTCTAGGTTAGACCCAAAACTTCCTAAAAATCAACTTAAAGATAAGAATGGTAATTTTGATTACATGATAGTAAGAACAACAGCTTTATATGCTGCTGCTTTCATGGTAAGAACAAAAGACCCAACCTCAGACATGGCTGCTGCATTAATGTTAGAAGCAGATAACAATGTGCAACTATTAAATGAAGGTAGAGCTGCACTCTCTTGGCAGAATACTGGAGATGCTTCGCAAGGGGTATTAAGAGATGTCACTTATACAGATGGTCAAATAAGACCTGTAGACTTTAGAGGTAGGGCAGGCTCTGTAGATTATGATCTTGTTAAAGTTAAAATAGGAACTGGTGGGGTTATAGGAACTGCAACTTATAGTGTCTGGGTTAAAGATAGTGATGGTTTAAAACAGAACCAAGTAATAACAAATGAAAAGATTACTGGAGACTATCAAACTTTAGCTTATGGATTGCAAGTCAGATTTTCTGGAACAACCGATACCAGCGAAGCTACAGCGAACAATGAATGGGAAGTTGAAGTTAGAGGTTATAATGAAGAGGTTGATACAGCAGACCTAAAGGGTATAAAGATGACCAGAAGAAGGTATTATGGGGGTAGATATTAATGCCCACTGTAACTTTTACTAACAACTTTACCAATATTCTTAATAAATTAAGGAACATTTTAAGGACAGAATTTAAGGGCGCACTACCTATTTATGTAGGTCATGAGTCAGCGCAAGCTAGTACTCAATTTGTAAGACTAGATCCAATAGGTAGTGAATTAACTGAATACAATACTAATGGCGAGATAAGAGAGTATACAGTCAATATGTATTACTATTTTCTTGATAAGAATATTAAAAAAACTTCGCTTGACCATGTTTTAAGATATATATCAAGAATAGAGGCATTAATACACGACAATATTGCTATGACTTTATCAGACTCAACTGATGCTTTTAATTGTAGAGTTGAATCAACAGCATTAAATAGTTTAGAAGAAGAAAATGAGTATATTGTAGAAATGGTATGGAAAGGTCAGCATTTAGGTAATTTAGATTAGAGGAAACTATGAACATTAAATTAAAAGATAAAGATAAACCAATAAGCTTAAAGTCAGGTTGGTGTTTTATGAATACTGGCTTTAGTTCTGGTCTTATAGAAAAAATTAATTCAGGAAAAGAGGTTAAGGTTGATAAAATACCAAAATCTGCGATAGAATTAGTCAAAGAAGTTAAAAAAATAAATAAAAAAGTAAAAAAAGGAGATAAATAATGGCTATTGATGCTAATGCTTACTCACCTAAGCAATTCACATTTTTAATAGCAGAGCAGGATGATTTTGGAACATTTAATCTCGAATCAACAGGGGGTGGAACAAGAGATGCTAATAATTGGGTTGCTCTCGATGTTGATTCTATCGGTAGTCCTTCTCTGAATTTAAACCAAGGAATAGAACCAAGAACAGGCAGTCGTATATTACAAGCAACTGATTTTTTTCAGGACAATAAAGCAAAAGTTATTGAAATGAGTGTAAGTGGAACTGCTACAACCGAGGTGTTAGATATGTTAATACCTAATATAACACAGTCAGCAGACACAAGCTCACCTTATGGGATAGCTTCCAATATAGGTTCCCAAACATTTGTTGCAGCTACCGATGATCAACAAGATATGCAAATATTTTCTATAGCTTATAATTCCCCATCTAGTGGAAATACTTTAGGATTTAAAGATTGTTTTTGTACTTCACTATCTTTAAGTGGGGACTCAGGAACTGAAGGTGGGAGGGTTAAATTTTCTGCTACATTCAAAACAGGAACTTTACCTGAAGATTTAACAGATGGATTATTAACTGTAGATACTGCAATAACATCAAATAATTACTTTATGAGTTCATGGGATGCAGACGATAGAATTGTGGCAGGTATTGCTAATTGCCTTGTAAATTCATTTAATTTAAATATAGAAAATGATATGGTTTTTTCAGGAATTTCAAGTACAGGGTATGAGTCAGCAGCAAGAGTCGGAGAAATTTCTGCAACAGCAGACTTTTCAGTAAAATATGATGCAAATACTGATGTTTTATTTGAAAATTTCCACGACCAAGCTGCAGGGGCTTCTGAAGGTGCTACATTAATGGCTCATCAAGCTTCCCTTGCTGATGGTAGTTTTGGTTTTAAGTTTGCTAGTTCTGTGATAACTAGCGTTGCTTTTAATGAAGGGGATATGATGATGTTAGATGTTTCAGTTAAAGCTGTTGGTGCAGGTACAGGTGAGAGCACTGTTTTATTTGAAGTAGCTTGTTAATAACTAAATAAAGGAATAAGAAATGGAATTTAAGACAAAATCTGGTAAAAAGGTTAAGTTTAAAGAGATAAGTGTGCTAGAGTTATGTAAACTAAAAGATGTACTACATAACTCTACAGACTATAATTCTGATGACAATAAATTCACTGCACCATTTGAATGTATGTACAGATGGTTAAAAGCAGGTATTGAAGGCTTTACAGATGATTTTTTTACATCCCTAGAAGATGATGATAGAGTAGAAATCTTTGTTAAGATGCAAGATCATTTTATTATGGGGGAGCAAAAAGCCTCCAGTTAGAACTCAATGTAACGGTTGAGCCATGTGGGGGCTGTCAATTCCATAAATTTCCTTACGAGGCACAACTGCCAGTAATGGTAGATGGGCAATATGAAACTCGCATATTTTCGTGTGAGCAAGATGTTTGGGAAGTTGTAGATTTAATTATAGAAGAAACAAAGGACATGAATGAACAGACTGGCAAATCTTTTAGCCCTTCATCCTCTGTTAAGAGCCAACTTCCCTTTTTCGCTTGTAATAACATCATTTACGATAAAGAATTTCAACAAGACATTGAACGATATATATATTGCGATAACTTTAAGACTCCAGCATACGAAGGTAGCTATGACCAGCAACCTGCTTTGTGGGTTCAGAAGTCTTTTATTATCAAAAAAGCAATAAACAAAGTACAAAATAAGGCTACAGAAGATGGCAAACACAATAAAGGTTAGATTTGAGGCGCAAGGCGCAAAAGCTTTAAAATCTGCTATAGACCAATTAGCAGTTTCCCAGACTCGTTTGAATCAAGGAAGTAAAAAAGCTGAAGCTTTACAAAAAAAATTAAACAGAGAATTAGATAAGTATAATGGAACATCTGTATTAGGCACTAGAAATAGTAGGTTATTATCAAACTCATTTGCTACAATGCGTTCAACATTGCTACTTGCTTCTTTTGGATTCACTCTCGTAGCAGGTAGTATTGGAAGAGTTTTAAAGTTATTCGGAGAGCAAGAGAAAGCTATTTTAAAATTAAATAATGCCTTGGGTTTTAATACTATAAAACTTCAAGAACAAGCATCTGCCCTTCAAGATGTTACAGGAGTAGGCGATGAAGTCATAATACAGTCACAAGCAGTTTTGGCTAGCTTTGTTAGAAATGAGGATGCTGTATCAAATTTAACAGTAGCAACCTTAGATTTATCTGCTGCTTTAGGCATAGATTTAAATTCTTCTGCAAATTTAATTGGTAAAACAATCGGATCTACAACAAATTCTCTTAGTAGGTACGGAATTTCTGTAACAGGGGCAGCAAACTCAACTGAAAGAATTGAAAGCCTCGTAGAAAATGTAAATATACTATTTGGAGACACTGCTAAAGTTGCTGGTTCAGCTACAGTGGGAGCTTTAAATAAATTATCAGCCTCACTAGGCGATATGATGGAAAAATTAGGAGAACTGCTTGTCAGTATCGGCTTTGTTACAGCTATTGATGTCTTAACTTTTTCATTTAAGACTTTAGGATTAGCTGTTAATGAAGCACTATCTATTATTGGATTCAACAACGAGGAGATACAAAAAGGTTTAAAGGTATCAGAAGATATTGTAAAAATGCACAACGCAGAAGTTCAATCTATAAAATCTTTAAATGATATAAATCAAGTTAGAGCAAAAATATCATCATTAGAGGTTGAAAAGCAAGAACAGATTGAATTAGGATTAAGAAGTGTAGCTGTAGCGATGGAGGATACTAAAGAATCGTCTAGTGGATTAGTAGATTTAAGTGGGAAAGTTATATACAATTTGGGCGTTATGCAGCCTGTTGCAGATGAACTTTCAGACCATCTAACAACTACTTCAATAGCAGGTGAAGATATGGCTGAGGCAATGGAGAAAGATATAGGTGCAGCAAAAACACTAGCTCTTACAGATAAGGAATTAATAATAGCTCAAGCAAGATTACAAGAACTTATGGCTACTGGAATAAAACAATTACACGATGAAGAAGTTTCTCTAAATAATCTAAATGTACTTAAAGGAGAAATGAATGTATTTGATGGAGAGCAAGCGAATATTCTTGAGGCTAGAAATTTATTAGCAGACCAATTTTTAAATGGTCTTATTAATGAAATACAGTTAAGAACAAAACTGCAAGATTTAGATGCTAAGGAAATAAATTTAGAAAAAAGAAAACAAGCTTTAAAGGATTCTAATATAAATAAAAACATATCTAATCTTGGTAAATTGTCAGGAGCATTAATACAAAATGCAGAGGCAGCAGCAAATGTAGAGTTTGGTTTGGCTGTAATTAGCGCAATAAGATCTGGATTAGCAACAAGAAAAAATCTTTCAGACAAAGGACTGCTTCCACCAGCTCCAGCAATAGCAGGTGCTTTAGAAGCAGCAGCAGGCATAGCAGTTGCTGCACAAATCAGAGCGCAACAATTTGAACAAGGTGGACTTGTTGGTGGCAGAAGACACTCACAAGGTGGTACAATTATAGAAGCAGAGCGAGGTGAGTTTGTCATGAGCAGAGATGCAGTTGAATCTATAGGCGTTAATAATCTTGAAGCAATGAACGCAGGTGGGGGTGGAGTTACTGTAAATATTAGTGGCAATGTGATGACAGATGAGTTCGTTGACGAAATCCTTGCAGAGAAAATTGCAGATGCAGTTAGACGTGGAACTGATTTTGGTATATCGTGATAGATTTAACAAATAAAATAGAAAACGATTTATCTTCTGATGTTAATAATTTTGATCTTCTTTTTATTATCAATTCAAGTGGAAATACCTACCGTTTAGCAACAAAATCTCAAACATTTGATGGAAACTATTATGATGACCTTATAATGAGAGTTGGTGGTCTTAAAGAATCTATTGATTTAAGGTCAAAAAAAGTTAAACTAACTGGAACAACTATATCAATTAATAATGCTCAAATTAACGGAACTCGCTTCTCAGATACGATTGTAGGCGAAATGAGTGGTGGTACTATTGATATTTATATTAAAACACCTTCTTGCCAAGCATTAGAAGATGATTGTATTAGAATAGCATTGTTAAAAATAACTTCTATATCCCACGATAATTCTAAAATTGATTTAAAATGTGAAGATAGATATATAGATGAAATACATAAAGAATTACCTTCATCAGATTATACATTATACCAAGATGAACAAACATTTGTGGGGGATAATGAAAGAAGAATACCAGTTTTGTATGGTCATTTAAAGCAAGCCCCTGCTGTAGTGTATATAAATAATCACGAAACAGAATCACCGTTTGCTAATAATAATGTATTTATTGTGCCAGACAGAGCTTTCCTAGATGATTATGATATTGTTGGGATAAAAAGCATTGGGGGTTTTGATAGCCTTGTTCCCAACCAACTCATAAAACAAGATGTATTGAGTATAAAACTAGGAGACCATGCTGCGAATGTATACTCAACGCCACCTGATAGATTAAATTTAAAAATGGTTGATGGTGATGAAAATAATGATTATGAATTTGAAACTAGATGGACTACACAGTTTACAATATCAGATGATAAAGACTATGTCAATTTATTTACAGAATCTCACGCAGATGCCTCAAAGCACATAACATCAGGAAACTTATTGTGTGGGGAAGTGTCTAAGCTTTTAAGTGTAAATGCTTATAAACCTAAATTTTTAAGGAAAGATGAATATGATACCAGTATGGGTGATGCAGAGCATTATTCTGATTTAAATATAGAATCAGGCTTTTCTAGTCCACATTTAGAAGATTATTTTGATATGCTGTCTGTATCCCCTGTTAAACTTGATAGTATAATGGAAGAGTCTCAAGATGGATATATTGATTTAGAATATAATACAGAAATATGGCACTTACTTGAACAAGGGCTTGAAAGGCATTTTAATTTTAATGCTTTGGTTTTTGAAATAGAATTTGAACCATTAAAAGCAAATATTTCTAGGGCTAAAGGTAGGCAGTCAGATACTTATGTAGATGCAAACCTAGTGACTTCTTTTGATTTTAAAAATCTACCGACAACGATATTATCAGAGACTAGTTCAATTTCTTTTTCTGGCGATCCTATACACAGTTTTGAGTTTTGTTTATTCCCACAACAACCAAGTTATGATACATATAATACAAATTTTGCATTTGATCTTTTAACTGGTGAAATATTTGAATATAGCTTAGATAAAGCAGGTGCTGTAAGAGATATATATTCATCTAAAAGCTCATCTATAAGTCCATTAACAGGAGAACCTTATACTAGCTACCTTAACTGGGATGAAGAAGAGGATAATTCTTATGAAGAGGATGAGGAAGGTTACAACATTGATCATAATTGGGAGTTGTTCTCTAAATTTTTCCGTAGAACAGCTCCACTTAGAGTATATATGAAGGCTTCTAGGGAAGAGAATGTTGAAATAGAAGATTATAGACATACATTCCATACAGAGAGACAATCACAAATTGGTAATTGGGTTAATACATGGAGAATGTATTATCGCTGGATTGATGGTGTTAATTGGATAAGTCAAAATGTTTTTACTGGCTATATTACTCCTCGTGTAGAAGATGCGTTTAATTGGAATCCTGTATTAGAAAAATTTGTGCATGGTGTTAAAATGGATTTTAGTGGAATGTTTTTAAAAAGAACTTGGTATCAAGAAAATTCTTTTAATGAAAATTTCTTTGTTAATGCTAAAGGTAAGTACATAGACTTTCCTAACCCCAACAATTTAATAGTTTATGCAGATAAAGTAAACTTGTCTTTTAACTCTACATCATTAGATTATGATAGCGATGTAACATTTGCTCGAAATGAAGATAAAGCTTTACTACAATTAATTGACTATTTGACTAATGATAGGCTAAAAGAATTTTATGCAAATGGATACAAATATGAACTTGTGGTTGATTGCACAAACTATCGATACGATGCAACTTTTGATTCTGAACAGTTAATATTATTTGATTTTGATGTTAATTCGTTTAGGGTAAATCATTTAGCTAATAATATTAAGTATATTTTTGATATTAGTTCTAATATATTTAGAAAATCCACTTCAACTGGGGGGTGGATTGGAGCTGATTATTCTTATTGCAATAATGTTAAATTAAGATATGCTAGAAGAGTGGTAACGTCATCTGGGGTATTAGATTCTTGGATTTATTTAGACGAAGAAGATGATTCTAGTAATCCATTTGTTATATCAATAGATTACGATTATGATGCAAACGAGCATAATATAGAGCAAGTTCAAATGATAGAATTTGAAAATGATAACACGAATAACAAAGATGTGTCAATATTAATAAATGGATATGAGATAGATGATGCAAAACAATTAATTCGCCAAGCTTCTGATGTGGCAGATGATATTGTTTTTAGAGAGATGGGATTTCCCTTAAATACTGTTTATAGAAAAAATATTGACGATAAAAGGTATTTGCTTGATTTCTCATTATACAAAGAAGAGGAGGGTATTGATATTATGCAAAAAATATCACAATGCTCTCCATTTTTCTATAGAACAAGAATGAGTGATGGTATACCGTCTATTGTTGGTATAAAACATTTTTATGCAGATAATGATGTTGATAAAAGTATTAATGAAAATCAGATTTTAAGCTACAAGTTTACCAGATCTAAGATAGAAGATGTAGCTTTAAAATGTAGAGTTAAATATGGTTTTGACTACGTTAAAGAAGAGTATCTTAAAGTTACAGACGATATAGAACATTCAAGCGATGAAATAAAAACACAATACAAGAATTACTATAATATTGAAGATGATGATACATATACTTTAGAATATGAAGCTCCTTACATACAAGAGAAGGTATCGGCAGAAGTTTTAGCAAAACATTTGTTTGAGATGAATAAAAATCAGCATTTAAAATTATCATTCAAAGTCCCTCTGGGCGATGCGATTGAATTAGAAGTTGGAGATACAATAGATTTTGTAGATAATCTAGGTAGTAGAACAAATATAAGTAATACAAAGCCTTATGGTATGGATATGACTATAGAAAATTTATTAATAGACCAAACAGTATATCCTTATTTTATGATTACAAGTATTAAAAAAGATTTAACAAGTGTAGATATAGAGTGCGTGCAGCTTCATGAACTAGCTCCATCAATATATGATGAATTGTTTGCTGGTGAAATAGCAGACGATGAAGAAGATGTAGAGCCTGAAGAAGATAGTATAATTCCTATTGTAGATGCAGGAGAAGACCAATTTGCTGTATATGGACAAAACGTAACATTAAATGGTTCAGCATTTAGCGAAGTAGGAAATAATATCCTAGGCTATTATTGGAGTCAAACATCAGGAACTCTTGTCGATGTTGATAATTACGAGCAAGCATCAATTACTTTTCCTGCTCCAGAGAATACAGAAGTAATAAGCTTTACACTCCAAGCGTATGATGACCAGTTTAATTTTTCAGAATTAGATACTGTAAATATATACGTTGGACTAGGTGATGTGAACGCTGATCAAAACATTGATATTCTTGATGTGATTACATCTGTAAATTTAGTTTTAAATGGACAATATGCTCCTGAAGCAGACCTAAACCAAGATGGAGTTGTTACTGTTATGGATATAGTTACACTGCTTAATCAAATATTGGATGAATAATTTATGATAACAATAACACAAAAAACAGACTCAATATCAATAGAAAATTATCAAAACTTATCAGCACTTGAAATATCTTATAGAGGATTTATAGTAGGAGAAGTTTTAGGTAATACTATCACTGGCATGAATAATAAAAAAATTATAATAGGATTTTTGTCTGATCCACAAGAAATCCTTATAAAGTACTATGGTGACTTTGCAATAAAATCCATAAAAGCATACAGCAAAAACAATAAATTAATAAAAGTCAAACGAATAGTAGAGTCAGATGAAATCGGACATATATTATCTAAATGGGATGAGTCTACAAATACTTATGATAGTTACAATAAAAGTAATAAATACTCTGAAAAGTCTAAATCATTATTATCTACCACATTAAATAATGTAAAGAGATATATTGGCGTAAAAGGGCAAATCCCTGAAAATAAATTAAAATTAAATCAGAAAAAATCGTTGAATAGAATTAGGAGCATAAAATGACATTATCAGCAGGGACAAGTATAGGTAAACCAAGAATTTTTATAGATTATATTTCTTTTTTAAGGTCGCAGGGAGCTATAACTGGATATGATGGAAGTCCTGATGTATGGGATATGAATCCAACTAAAATAACAACAGCAAATCAATATAATAGAGTTAAGTTTGAAGATAACAATGATGAAATAGACTCATTTATTGGAACTGCGAATTATTTTGCAGTATTAGGTCATAATGCTACAGGAAATGATTTTTTCGTTAGAAAGTATTGGACATTTGACGATTCTGATGATACCGTAGATAATTATGCTCCAAGAGGGGTTTCTTATGATTTACCTGGGTATAAAATAGATTTGTATCCTGATGGTATTAGTGGTAGTGGGAATTATTTTAATGCAAAAGCTATTGGGTCAGACAAAAATGTAGGCTCTTTTAGCGTTGGTAGATATTTTGATTTTAGTCACGCTGTAGACTTAGATGTATCTTATTCAGTATCACATGATGGTATAAAAACTAAAAGAACTATAGGTGGTAGAGATATAACAAACATTAATTACCATTCTCAACCATTGTGGGGTGATAGAAAACCTTGGACTTCTGGAGAGACTTATAAATACACAGGGTACAACGGAAGACGTTCTTGGAAGGTTAGTTTCTCTTATATTGATCATGATAGCTCATTACCACAAAACATGAATGAAGATTTTATGATTAACAACCAAATGCTTTCTCCTGAATTAGGAATGGCACATACAACAGAAAACATTGTGTCGCATTTCTTAACTTTAACGCTAGGTGGGAGTCTTAAGTTTATATTCCAGCCAGATGTTAATCTTGACCAGTTCTCGCTTTGTAGACTAAGCAAACCACAAACTACATTTAAGCAAGTGGCTCATAAGACTTATAATATAAGTTTTACTTTTGTCGAGACTTATTAGAACCTTCATATAGCTCTAATTGTTGCTTTAAGGTGCGTAATCTCTTCATATCAGAAAGATAATCATCATACCTAGTAACTATGTAGGATTCGCCTCTATCTTGCCTAATAAGCTGACAATCTATAGCATCATCTTTTGGGAAAATATACTCTGGTAATCGCTTCCTAATCTTGCATTGGATATGCGTTTCATCATTATACTCTTTATCCCCAATTACAATATCAACTTCTGCGTGTAGTCCCATAGACCTTCCATCAGATCCCCACGCTCTTTTAGATGGGATTTCATATTCTTCTGCTTTTTTGCAACAGTCTCTCTCGAATTTATTGCCCTTAATTTTTGACGGATGGCTCATATTATCTCCTTATATAATTTTGTAAATATAGCTTCTGCGACATCTACAGTTATTGCATTTCCCATTTGCTTATATCTTTGAGTGTCAGATTGTCCTTCTGTCCAACCATCTGGGAATCCTTGCAGCCTTTCACATTCGGTTGGAGTCAATCTTCTAATATCTTTTTTTGTTGCTTCTTTAACTATTAGTGGTGGCATCGTAGATATATCTGTTTCAGAGTGCCTTCTTGTTGGTAGACAAGGGGATATTCCATTCTTCCTTATTCTCAAGCCTTCATCATTACGATAATCTGCTATCATTGTCATTCCTTTATAGTTTCCCCTTGAGTGTCCTGGGTGTTGGAGACAATTTTCGATTTTTGAATTCCTGTTGTTAGACTTGTCACTTGTTTCTCCGATAGGAAATACTTCTGGTCTACATTCTCCTCTAATATGTCCAACAAAGTATACTCGCTCTCTATTTTGGGGGAGAAACCACCGTGTATTAAGTAATTGCCATTGACCATCATACCCAAGGTCGGCAATCTCTTGCAATATGAGCGTAAAGTCTTCTCCCTTGTTACTTGAGAAAGTTCCCTTGACATTTTCAAAGATAAAATATTTGGGCTTTGTAGCCCTAATGATGCGAGTCGCTTCATAGAATAAGCTGCTTCGCTCTCCTTTGAATCCTTTTCTTCTTCCAGCGATTGACAAATCTTGGCAAGGGAATCCGAAAGTGATGAGGTCGATTCTTGGGAGTCTGTCTGGGTTAATATCGACAACTGATCCGAGTCCTTCTGCATTTTTAAATCTCCTTTTAAATACTTGGTTAGCATATTTATCTATATCAGAGAATCCAACCCAACCAATATTTTCTTCTCCAATAGTTTTTTGCAGCGCAAGTGAAAAACCACCCACTCCACTAAATAGGTCTAAATGATTAATTTTCATTTTCCCCATTTACCTACCCTTGATTTTTGACGGATGACTCATAATTCTCCTCTTCTTTTAATTCAGCTATTCTTTCTTCTAATATCTCTATATCATTAAATCCACATTGTTGTATAACCATATCTGTCATTGAAGCTACACACCAAACACAAAAAGCTACAGGGCATATCCCAAAAAATCCTTCAATATCTCCATTGTCTTCCTCTAGTGGACTGTCACATATATTGCAATTCACTATTTCCCCCACTTGCCTGCTTTAAGTGTCATAAGAATATTAGCGTAATTCATCAGATCTATCAATGTATCTTCAACAGACTCATCTACAGCAGACGTTTCTACCATATCTTTTTTATAAAGATTAACTAGCCTGCTAATTTTATCATTCATTCTTATAACAACGCCAAGTTGCGCTAGTCTATTGTTCTCTGCTGAATTATATATATCCATCCCTAATCTTATATTAGAGTCTCCATAATCTTTCTGCTTTCTACAAAAAAGCTGATAAGCTCTATCAAAGTTATCAAGCATCTCATTTGTGCAATCTGGATATTGTTCTTCTATTTCTTGTATTACGCCCATTGTTTTCTCCTTTCTTAGAGTCTGGGAGTCCTAAGACCCCCATTCTCCTTTTCGACAAGGCAACATCACATTACCTAATTAACTTCCATGGTATTTTATAATACGCTTTGCCATTATCTTCATAATAGTCCATAGCGCAAGTATAAGCAATCTCGCTTAATTTTTCATAAGATATAATTTTGTGCGACCTTTCCATCGTGGAATACACAAAAACATACAATTTCACTAAATTATCCCAAAAATTATAACTCTTCATGTCATCTGTTTTTAATCTTAATATGTCATGACAACCTTTTGCTTCAAGTAAATACGCCTCATCTTTAATTACCATATAGTCTGGAGTATTTCTTAATTTCTCTGGGATTTTCATAAAGTCTTTTGGTTTTATGTCAAATAAACAATCAAATCCATATCTTGTATAAATAATATTATTTTCTTTTAAGTATGCAACGCACATATCTTCAGCTATTAATCTTTTATTCCTTGTTTTGAAATTATCTTTATAACTCATTTAAATATTTCATCAAAATTCTTTTTATGTTTACTTCCATACTCTCTAATCGCGCATTTCTTACATATAATAAGCTCTTCTGATTTTGCAAATGTCTCATAAATATATCTTTTACCATGAAATGTTGATTCTTTGCACATTTCGCATACAAATCCATCAGATGATATTTTTTTAGTTACAGGCATAATTAAGGGAAGGCTACCCACTGCAAAAGTAAAATGCGAAGATGGAAAGAAAGGAAAAAGACCATCATGGGTAGCCCATATAATATAATTATTATTCCTCAATTTTTTTACTAATTTTATACATCTCTTCCAAAGTCTTCCTTGCAATAGGATCTGTATCTGATAAAAGACTTAAACCCTCTTTAGCTACTCTTATAGCTTTTTTATAAAGGTCTAGCCTTTCTCTGAGTATGACTTCAAAATCATTCATTAGAGTCTCCTAGTTTAAAATTCTTAAATATCTCTGCAATATCTTTAGTATCTGCCATCTCCTCATCGCCATATTGCTCTTTATAAGCATTTTGTTTGCTAAATTGCTTCCTATCTCTTGTAACATCTGCATTTGTCCTAGTATTAGGCGTAAATGATGGTGTTGCTTTGCTTATCCAGTTATAACAGAATTTCTTTAAATCTTTTTTATGAGACTTATTAGATAATAGCCAAGCCTTTGCTTTATCTAATTCATTGTATATATTAACACCAGGGAAAGCCTTAGTCATATCATCAAGCCAAGCTCCGTCTTTAGCTATCTGATTAAAAAAGTTATTCACTCTCTCATCATAAGGCAGAACAGCACCACTTGTTCCTTTTCCCTGGTATTTTAAGTATCGTTCCATTAGCCAAGAGAATACTTTATCTCCGTCGGCATAATACTGCTTTCCATCTTTCTCTATGGCTATTTTAATTTTCATTAAAACGGAATGTCTCCATCTGCTTGTTTTTGTTTAGGCGCAGATTTAACTTTTGGCGCATCTGGATTAAATTTAACCCAACCACCATCATCAAGCCAATTACCATCTGCATCTTTTCTTCTAGGAAATAAACTACCATCTTTTTTAGTTTTTCCGAATTTAAGCACATGGAATGTGTCTTTATCATACATTTCGTAGTAGTGATTACCATCTACCTCTCTATGTCTAAAGCCAATATTCTCACTACCATTAGCTTTATTAACACAATTACCAAATACACTATCAAATGCAGCGAGTTGCTCAAATACTTCAGTAGAGCTTCCTTCTGCTTCCACAGTGAATTTTCCTGCTTTATACGTTACTTTCATTTTCTTTCTCTCCTTTTTTAAGTTTTTTCTACTCTTCTACTTTCTCTATATATAAACAAACTGGGTCTGCATCATCAGAAGGTGCATTGAATCCAAATGACATCTTAAGCTTATCATTTAACTTCCAACCTAGCTTAGACCAAGCTTCTTTAGGTAAGTTAATTTTACTTCCAGATGTGCTTCTTAATATAACATGCTTATAATATTTCACTTTTTCTCCT
>TARA_A100001201_G_scaffold46619_2_pt1 | contig 27439 bp, 31 predicted proteins | sample TARA_A100001201 | Tara Oceans TARA_A100001201 (sample SAMEA2619872) | marine metagenome | biome: marine biome (ENVO:00000447); feature: surface water layer (ENVO:00002042); material: "saline water (ENVO:00002010), including plankton (ENVO:xxxxxxxx)" | depth 5 m | reverse complement strand
TAACTGTAAGCGGTGCTATTACTCCTGCTACAGTAACTGCTTCTACAGTTACCGTAGCTGCAGATGATTTGGTGTTAATTACTGACACTTCGGATAGCGCTAACGTTAAGAAAGTAACTGCTCAGTCAATAGCTGATTTAGGAGGTGGAGGCGGCAGTCCTGCTGGCTCTGACACGCAGGTGCAGTTTAACGACAGTGGTTCTTTTGGTGGTTCAGCAAACATGGTGTTTGACGGCACTAACTTGACTGTTGCTGGGCAAATAACTGCTGACACTGGTGGACCAGATGGCGGCATCGTTATAGGTGAAGTTTTTAGCTCTGGTTATTCTGGAATCAAAACAGCCAACATGACTGGTAGCGAATATATGATGATTTCAAATGGTGGCTCTACTTATGTTTCTTCTGGAACTGGAAGTGATTTGTATTTGCGTGCTGGAGGAAACAGTAGCGGTCATCAAATACATTTAGATTACTCAAACGGAAACATTTATTTCTCTGCAGATGGCTCAGAAGAACTGTGGTTATGGAACACAGGGTTAGCTCCTAGAACTAACGAAGGTTTGAAATTAGGCGCTCAAAACTATGCGTGGGATAAGTTCTATCTAGGTCAAGCATCAACCTTTTCTTCAGGCGGTTATTACACGCTTAGGTCAAGAGACTCTGACCGACAAGTAATGGAATTGGTATCTAGTGAGCGTTTTAAGAAAGATATTGTTGATATGCCGCTTGAGGAAGCATATCAAGTGTTGGAAGCTAGACCTATTTTGTATCGTGGTATAGATGATGATGATTCAGTTCCTCTTGAAGCAGGTTTATCTGCCGAGAGTTTACATAACGCAGGTTATGAATACGCAGTTAAATACGATGAAGGTCACTGGGGCGAAACACCTAGAAGTATCTACTATGAATACTTAACTGCGCCTATAATAAAGGTACTGCAGAATATGCAGGAGAGAATTACTTATTTGGAGGAGAATCAATGCCAGTGCCAGATGTAGAGGTAAAACTTGATGAAGTGTTAGCGCAATTAAGTCCTGAAGGACGCTTACATTGGGAAAATGCGATGTTAAAAGCACGTTTAGCTGCCATTTCAAGGGAAGAAGTGGGACAAACAGAAGAGTAATATATGGCTTTATCTACTGGACAACCAATAAATTACGGTCAGCGTGTCCAAACATATGGTTATGGTTTGGATGATATTGCACGTGCACGAGACAGGGTAAACCGTGATGAGGTAATGCAAAATTATCAAACAAGTAAAAAGTTTGACAATTTGGCTAAAAGTGATCTTGCTCAAATGAATCAACGAGGCATGCTGGATTCTGGTGTAGCTAGAAAACGAAGAGAACAACGAGCCGCTGAACAAGAATTTGAACGTTTTGGTTTAGCTGGGCAAACACAAGAAGCACGCCGCCAATTAGATAGGCAACGTTTTATGCTTGAAGAAAATTTAGCTGGAGGATTACAACAGGATGCAATAGCTAACGCTTTGAGGCGTTTTGTTATGAATCAATCATTACAAGGACTAATTTAATGTCTAGTACTCTAGGAAGACAGATTCTCGGTAATCAAACGCAAGCAATGGAAGAGGCAACAGAAGCTGTTGCAGGAAGCAATTTTTTAAGAACTAATCCAACATTTAATCCTGCTGTTTTTGAAGGCATTGATGCTTCTGGCGCTGTTCAGGGAGCAGATCTTTCACCTGCAATAGGTACAGGTATAGATTACAAACAATTAAGCCAAGAAGGTGCTTTGAATTCCAAACAAATGGATGCTTACAAAGCGGAACTGGAAGCAAAGTACGGCAATAAATATGCAGGCATGGAAAAGCAACAGCCGTTAAGCCCTGAAGCACAAGCTAGTTTATATAGGTCATACGTGCCACCGCAGGCAGATCCTAATAAAAAACTTATTAGTAGTAATTTAACTGGTGGATTTTCTAGTGGTAGTTCAGCTAATCAATTTCATGTTCCTAAAGATTTAACTGAAACACTTGAAAAACTTTATGCTGGTTTAGAAACAACAGCGCAAGAACAATTGGGCGGTTTAGAAACAAGAGACTTTACTGAAGACATCCAAGACTTAGTAGATAGTGGAAGAATCAGTGCGGAGCAATTAAACGAATTGCAGCAACAAAATCTTGTAGATGCTGAAGGTCGTGCGATAGATAAAATAGGGATTATAGAAGCTGAATTGCTTGACAAACTAACAAGTCAAGAAGAAGACAGAATGCGCATACAGCAGGCTTTAGCTGATGAATCAGCAATGCGAACTGGAGAGTTTAGATCTGCTGCTAGGGATAGAGTTGCCTCAGCTAGAAGAGAACTTGGTCCTCTTGTTTCTAGTGAATTTGATGAAGTTGCTGAAATGACTGGTGCTTTGACTGAAGCTCAAGCTGCTTCGGATGCAGCGTCTGCAAGTAGGTTGCGTCAAGTAGCGCAGATGGCGGCTGCAGAAAGAATGGCTGCTCCTGCGCAATTAGCTGCAGAAGCTAAGATGGCTGTAGGCGATGAAAAATTCCGAATGGAAAACCAATTGCGTGTGCAATTAGCGCAAAACATTGCGCAATTGGACACTAGTGAACGAGAAATGTTATTGCAAGAGGCAATGCGTCAAGAGAACTTTGGTATACAAAGAGATCAAGCATTGGCTAATGCAATGTTTTCTCTTGCTCAGCAACGTAATCAAGCGTTGTTGCAAGAGCAGATGCGTTTGGACACTGTGCAACAGCGTCAGTCAGAGATATTGCAACAGCAAGGTTTCCAACGCAGAATGGCTCAAGAAGCTAGAGCGGCTAGTGCTGCGGCTAGTGCAGCAAATAAAAAAGAGCTGGAAGCCATGAAGCTTGAACGTGACAGGTATTTATTTGAAACATTAAGTAATGATAAAAACAGTAATGAGTTTGGAATGACTCAAGAAGAGTTTGATTCTAAACCTGAGGGTTGGAAGCAAGCGCAATACGAGGCTTTAGTGGGATACGAAGTTGCAGCAGAGTTTGGTCCTTTCCCAGAGCAAGAAACACCTAACACTATGGGGTATGGAACTACTTGGTTTGCTGACAACTTTGGAACTACTGCAGGTTCATATCAGTGGAAGAGAATGTACAACCAATTAGGTGAAGCAGCATTTAACGTCATGATGGCAGACAATTATGACTCAGAGAGTCCTGATGCTTTTGATGCTATGGTTGCGGTTAGAGACAAGATTATGGGTGAGAGAGATGCTATGTACGATAGCGGTGGGGAAATAATGGCTAACTTCCATTTCATGGTTGACAACATATTAACGAAGACTCCAGCCATGTTGGCAGAAGAGTTTGGTTTCCGATTTGATAATAGGGAAGAAGACGAAGAGGAATAGCTTGTGGCATTAGGAAAAGTGCCACCTAAAAAGGCAAACACATCAAGAAATATAGGTATAGCTCTTCGGCAATTTGATAAACAAATTGGGTTGCCTCCTAAACCTGAAGATCCTGCAGAGGCAGAGAACCCTTATCCTGTTTCTACAGGTTCTGGTGTTCGTAGCATTGAACAAATTCTTGATCACACAGGTGGAGGAAGCCCGATGACGGGCGGTTGGAGGCATGTAACTGCTCAGGCTATCGGACCAGTAGGTAAAGCGTTCCAAGCTTTGGGCATGGGGCTTTCTTACGCTTCTTCTTATTTAAAAGAAACCATTGACTTTTATCAAGGCGAAGGTTGGGATAAAGGTGACTTTTATGAACAAGCTAAATCAGGCTACACCTTTGGTCGTTTGTTGCATGATGAAGATTGGATGCAGGGGGGCAAATGGGAAGAAAAATGGGGTGCAGGTTGGTGGCTAAGAGGTACTGTTAGTTTTACTGGTGACGTAATACTTGATCCTTTAACGTATGTTGGTTTAGTAGGTAAGGGAGTAGCCGCAGGTAACCTTATATTAAAGGGAGGCAGACTAGGTGGTGGACAGTTAGCTGTCCATAGTTTGCGCAAACATTTAGTTGATTCAGCCGCAGACGGGTTGCAAAGTTTTGCGATGAGGCACGGGGCAATGGCTCTTGATGACTCAATAATGGGTCGTTTAGCTCAAACACTCGGAGATAGCAGGTTCTTAAAAAACACTAAAGAAACTTTAGGTTATGACGCTAAGCACATGTTCCGCCAAAGGAAGAATGGTGATTGGATAGTTAATCTAGACGCTATGGGTGGTATTAAACCAAAAACTGTAGGCGGTAAATCTATTCTTGATGATGCTGTTAAGAATCCGTTACTTGTTGATGTTACTGATGAACTTGTTTTGATTCCTAAGAGTCTTGTGGATGATGTTCAGGCTCTTTACAAAATGGAAGGCGTTGCTGGTCTTAGCGGCTTTACAGATGACCAGATTCAATTAGCAGCTAAGCATATGGATTTAGTTGGAATGGACAAGAATGGTTTGCCGTTGCTTGATTATATGGGTGAACTTAAGATACGTCAGTCTGGTCAAAAAGTAGTTGGTTCTGATGACATAGCTTTAAGTCCAAGGCATAAAGGTACTTTGTTTGATGATGCAATAGATGCTGCTAATACGAAAATAGCGGCTGGTGTTAAAATACCTTTAGCTGGTCCTATTGGACGAGCGCTTAAAATTCCTTGGGCTGCAGGTAAGGGGTATCCTGCTTCTTTGAAAATAATGCGTGTGCCTTTTTCTACTAGGGTTATTGGTCCTGCGTTGCAGGCTGTACCGAAGACAGCAAGAAAAATTGCTTTTGGTACGAAAGAAATAGGTTATGGTCGTGGGCTTATTGGTTGGTTGCGTACTGGTGGACGCATGCAAGGAATGCGTAAATTAGCTAGAGATGGTAGTGCTAGTGCTGTTCAAAGGCATCAGGCACGTGCAGCTTTGAGTGCTGCTGGTAGGGGGCAATGGAAAGGTCGTGTAGTGCGCAATCAAATGATGCACTATGCGAATAGGTTTATTAAAGAATTAAATGCGCATACGCTTGTAGATGAGTCTGGCAAGAAACTTAAAGGTGATGAAGTCCATCGGATATATTATGCGGCTTTAGGTGGAGATCCTGAAGCTCTTAAAATAATACATGGCGGTGTTGAAACATCGTATGACACTATAACTGATGAAGTTCTTCTTAGCGGAATTGACACTTTTAATCAAATAAGGAAAATTGCTAATAACGGTGCTGGAACCGAATTTGTTGGTGAGGTTCCGTATTATGTTCCTCGTATTTTAAATGAAGAAGCACGTGAATACATAAACAAATCAAGCAGAACAAGTACTGACGTTTTAAGAAAAGGTCGTGAAACTTCTGCTGCTACACAGCATGAGCTTTCACGTAAATTAATTTCTGACACTGAATTTGATAAACTCGTAGAAGCAAAAATGGCTAAAGGTAAAACAAAAGCCACAGCTATATGGGAATTAGGTCAAGAGGGCTATACAAAAGGGTTTATGGGGTATGAACTGTATGATGTCGGAACTGCATTGCCTGATGATCATGTTTGGAGGCGAAGCAATAGAGCTACAAGTGGTAAAGCTCCATCTATAGAAAAACAAATTGCTTTTATTATGGAAGACATGGGAGTAGGTTATTCCCTGTTTGATGATCACATTGGTCGTTCGTTAACCGCTTACGTTGATGGCTTATCTAAACGTACTGGTGATGTGTTCACTGAAGAGGTTTTAAAAAGAAAAGGTGTTTTTGTAGACAGAATTGCTTCTATGACTTCATTCCCTACAGCGGAAATGGATGTACTGACGCAAGAAGTTCACCAACTTGCTAGAAACATTGAGCAAGCTCAACAAAAATTAGTGCAATTGCAAGGCGATGTAGATTCCTATAAGTCAAGAGGTATTGACAAAATAGATTCAATTGCTGAAGCCTCTGGCATAGAAGCTGATCTGTTGTTAAAGCAACAACAGCTTGATGACGCAAAAAAAGTCTTTGAAGAAAACGTTCAGTTGTATAACCAGAAAACAGACAAGTTAGAAGCTATTACTGCAAAACATTTGGCTGAAGAAGAAAAACTTGACAGTCTAGAAAAACAACTTTTTGATTTAAACACCCAGTCAGAAGATACACGTAGAGAACTGGCAACCCTTGCTAATTCCGATCTTAATAATTTGGTTAGACTCCAAAGAAAAATGGAGCGTATAGAAGAACTCATTATCAAAGTCAAAGGCGATGGCATGAGGCTTAAAGTGCATGCAAGAACTATGCGTGCAGGAACAAGGCAGTTAATACGTTTAAAGCAATTGTTAAGCAGTATTACTGGAAGCAAAGAAAATTTTGATATTTACCGACAAGTACTAGGAAAATATGATCCTAGTGCCCATAGGAATATAGATGAATTCATAACTGAATCTCTTAAAGATTCAGTTAATGAAGAAGGAATCGGTGAAGCTTTCAACGGTTTAGTAAGAAGTAAAGGTCTTGTAGGAACTGTAAGCGATGAAACACCTAATGGCTATCAGTGGGAAATAGTTTTCCCTGATGGTTCTGTCAAAACCAATGTTGAAGTAAATGTTGACTTAATGAAAATGGTAACTGTAGCTGACAATTTAGATGAGACTGCTTTTGGGCATAAGATCGCTATAGATTTGCAAATTAACGAAACAATGGACAACCTGATGGTTAATCCCATTGCTCAGTTTGACAACATGTTTGCTCATATAGAGCGTGAGGTTGCTACATCTCAACAAGTTATTCAGGAAATTGAAACTGTAATAGGGCGTGAAGGTATAGCTGATGAAATTCTTGGAGCTGTGCCTACTGTTGAAAACGTAGAAGCAGCTCAAGCAACTATTTTAAGAAAAATAGATGAATCTGTAGCCATGTCTGGTAAGAACCCGATGAATGCGAGAGTTTCTGACGCTCTAAAAAGAGATCCAGAGTTTAAGGAAGCGATTCTTACTTATTACGGAACAATGGGTAATGATTTAACTATCAAGAAAGCAGAAAGCGGAACTCAAATACAAGCTTCTATTAAGCAAATAGAGAATAAACTGTATGATCAGCTAGCCGTATATCAATATCCTTTGGAAGTGGAGCCTGTTATTCCTCCAATGATGGTTGAGCTTAATTACCCTAATGGGCAAACAAGGACAGTTGAATTAGGTTTAAGAGATTATGTTGCTTTAATTGATGCTGATGAAGCGTGGCGTAGCCAAATGAGTGCTTTGTCATCTGATAATTTATCTAACGTAACTAACATATTGCAAAATGGAAGAGTCATACAGGCTAGTTCTGCTGCACGAGGAAAAGGTGTCACGCCTACCGCTAAATTAAATAATCGCATACAGGCAGTACAGGGTGGAACAAACGTTGGTTTTCACATTAGAGCCAACATTGATGGCGATGATGTAGATTTCTACATTAAACGTTATGACCCAAATATGGAGCAGGGCGACACAGGCGCTGTTTTTTCAGAGTATGGACACACAACTGCAGATGTTGCACGGAACAGAGTGCAAAGCGAAGTTTTGGCTGATGCTTTGTACAGGGAAATGGACAAGTTTCAAACTGGAAATTCTGTTTCACGAGCGGCTCCTGATTCTTGGGCAAGCAGTACGGATAGTTCAGCTCCTGATTTTCTGCGTCAACAAGATAACGCAGGTGATTTCATGGTCGGAGACATGTTGCAGAACGGTCAGTGGAAAGTCGCTAAATTTAATGACGGTATAGATTTCCCGAACGGTTCAGTTCCAATATCTGAAGTTAAAGTAATTCTTTATGAAAACGGTTCAGTCGCATTAGCCAATGGGGCTGAGGCTGCTGAAGCTGCTCGCCGATTGCCCAATGTTGTAGGCGTTGAAAACTTCACTGATCGCATTAAAAAACAAATGTTGATGGACATATTGACATCTAATTCAGACGTAATCGGATACAGCGGAGACAACGTAGGAATAAACAGAGTGACTGGTGCAGTTATTCGTATAGATAACGGGGCTTCCTTTCATTACAGAGCACAGGGTTTATCCAAACAAAACACGCAAGGTTTTAAATGGAATGAGGTTGATGAATTAGAAAAAGCTGATGGGTCTATGGGAACTTTCTTTAGCCCTGAGTTTGAGAATCAACCAAGCCAATGGCAAACATTTTTCAGAAATGAATTAGAAAAAGGAGATAGTTTCTGGGGAGAACTGGGTGTTCAATTTGAAACAATAAATAACATGAGAAGCGGTTTTGGAGGTTGGGAACCTTTTGTTATTAAAACATTAGGCACAGACGCTACTCCTCAAGATATAAAAATGTTTACTGATTGGTTAGAAGTAAGAACCAAAGGTATACGTGAGATTATTGAGCGACATACAGGTTCAGCTCCACCATTGCTTGAAGGCGATGACTTGCTTAAAGCGCAGTTGGCTTCAGGTTTTGATCCACAAACAATTAAACAAATTGTTGAACCCCCTCATAGCAATGTCCAGCAAACTTCCAAAAAGGAAGGTTTGCGTTCTTGGATAAGTAATGATGGAGAAACACAAGCTATTCAAGCTTATCCAGTCAAAGAAGCTATGGAAAAAGCTGGTGAGGGACGCAAACTTACTACCGCAGACAAAGAAGGCATTCTTAGGGATCGCATGGTGCTTAAAGAATATGAGCGTTGGGCAAATGATCCTAAGAACTATCCTGCTGTTGCAGCAATGGAGTATGACGATGTTTCTAGTGCGTACCATAGTACTGATCTTGATTGGCAAAGAAGCTTATTTGAAGAAGATGCTCAAGATTTAGTTATAGAAAAAGCTATGGCGGATGAATCAATGGGGTCGCCGTTTGGGTCAGTTAGTGAGCTGGATGAGTTTGAAGCTCAACAACAGATCATGGGTCAGTGGGATGATGACATACAAGAGTTGATGCCTTGGGACGACACTTCTCAAACTCAATTTAGTTTGTATGACGATCCGCCTACAGGTCGTAACGAGTATGAAGCGTGGGTAAACTCTGCTCCTGAAAGAGCAGAAGAGTTACAATCTCAAGCTCTGTGGTCTGGAAGCATGACAGACACTGTTACACCTGATGGAAGGTCAATTAGGTACGGTGCTGTTGTTGTTGATCAAAACGGTAATGTAATCATGCGTATGCCCACAGATTCTGTAAATACTGGAGAACCGTTTGGAGGAGTCAAATGGACTCTTGCAAAGGGTGGCATGGACGTAGGCGAAAGCCCAATTGAAACTGCTATGCGTGAAATAAGTGAAGAATTAAACATTAGGGCTACAATTTATGGTGCGTTGCCTGAAGTTGAGGAGCAGACAACTAATTCTGTTTCACGTTATTTTGTTGCAAAAGTTGATGTTGGTACTCCACCTATAGATAAGATTCCTTCGTCTGTGAAGGACACTCAAGAACGTTTGTTCTTTTATGCACGTCATGGCTATGGCGGAAAGAGTGTAGTTAGAGCTAAGGATTTTGCTGGAACTCAAAACGTTCCAAGGTCTTCGTGGCAAGACAGTCAATGGATTAATAGCACTCAAGCTGATCAGTATTATTTTGATAAGAAATCTCAAACTTTTGGTGATTCTGATTCTGTTTACAAAGTAGAAACTCCTCGTGGTTCTGAGGGAATCAGGGTATTGGGATTGCCGCCTGTTGATCAGGTAACTGCTGCTAAACAAACCATCATGGACGCAGATCCTTATGGCGCTCTTTCAAAAGAGAAATTTGACAATTATATAGATGTGCATAGGGAACTTGATGGTCAAATTATTGAGGGAATGGGAACTAATACAGAAAACGTTCAGGGTGCTGCAAGATTTTTTACAAGCATGGAAGTAGGGAAGGATTTTGCTCCAAACCGTCAAACAGCGTGGAGAGATCATGAGTTGCTTTTGTTGGAATACACGTACAGGGATGCTGACGGGGAATCTTTAGACAAGCTTATATATTATTTACGCAACGGTGACACTGAGCTTCCTACTAGTGACGTTAAGCTTACACCTGAGCAAGAAAAACTTGCGAGCATTTTTTCTGGTGAAGAATCACTTAACCATAAAAATGCAAGATTGAATTTAGCTGCTGAGACTTTAGAAACAATGAAAGTTTTAGATGGAAGAAACATCCCTGAATGGGATCAATTAGGGTTTAATGAGAAGTTAGCTTTTATTGGGTATTTAGAATTGCAAGGCGGTAACGCTTTGCCTTGGGAGCAAATATATTTTGGTAGGGCTAAAGGCGCTGCATTGTCAGAGGAAGAAATAGCTTTTCTTGTAGCTACTGCCCCTGTTGGTTCTGGTTTAGATACCGCAAGCACAGCCTTAACACCGCAGGTAGGTAGTAGTGCATTCGCAGGAAACAGGCAACCTACAAAAACTACTACTGATTACTTTACGGAAGGATTATTTCGTGATCCTACTAAACGATCACCTTACGGTACTGGTGTAGAGAAATTAGATCCCTATTACAATTGGCATTCTCATAACGCAGTAGTTACTGATCCTACAACAGGTGCACAAGTAACTCAAGGCTATACACCTGATGTGGTTGCGCCGTCTAATGTAGGTAAACAGCCAGCAGGCGGAACGGCAGCAGCTATGGGGTATGGTTTTCCAGAGCAAATGGCTAATATACGTTTCCAAAATGATAGGCGTTCAGCGGTAGATTTTGCGCAATCCATAGACGCTCATATTAGTGACCCAGAACATTGGAATAACATACCTGTGGGAGATGCGTATGCGAATAATGCTATTGCCTCTCACTCAAGTGATTTTTATATAGAGAATCAAGAGTTTATAGACAGGATGGTTGCACGTATTGCTGAAGTGAGATCTGGTGGCAAGCCTTTCACGAAGAAAGAGTTGGCAGAGTATCGTGCTTGGGTATTGAGTGACGTGATGAATAAAATAGAGACACATAGGGAAGGTTTAGTTCGCTTACAGTCTGCTAGTGAACGGTCCATTAAGGAAGATTTAGCTTTCTTTAATGCCTTAAACTCTGACAAACAACTAGGTTATTTGAATCAAGAACTAGGTTTGAACTCGCCTATAATTAAGAACCTTGTAGGTGGGGATTACGGTTCTTACAAGAGATCTTATGAAGTGCCAGCTTCGGAATACGCAGGCGGAACAATAATGGACATACCTAGATTTTCTTTGGAAGGTGTGGACCCTAAAGCGTTACGTAAAGAAATAGTTGAGAAACTTAAAACAGGTACTCCTGAACAGCAGGAAGCGCTTATGGCAGAAATGGGACTAGATGTTTCTGTAGCTAAAGGAAGACCAGACTGGGATAAACTTGTTGAAAAACATTTTGAAGAAGTGTCAACTTTGTTCCGCATGGGAACTGCGACTCGCACTGGCAATACTCAACCTATTTACAATCAATTAACAAGTTACATTAATAGTGCGATGGTTTATAGAGCAAACACCGACTATTACAGGTATGCTCCGTTTCAGCACGAATCAGTTATGAGCTATTTGCAAAAAGGTCGTGTTTCAGATTACGAAAGTAAAATAACTCCATATAAACCTCAAGTAACTCAAACCCCAAGCAGCATGTTTGACCCAAGAACAGGAAGAAGAGTTACGCCACAAGGACAGCAATTCCAAGAGTTGATTGGCAGAGCGCAAGCTCCTACTGAAAGGGTAAGTGCTGCTGCACCTGCAGGTGGAGAGAACTTTTTGAGTGGTTCACCTGCACCTAGTTATCCTTTCGTTAGGCAAGACATAGTAAAACAGTTAAAAGCGATGGACGATGTTACTGTCACTCCTGAATCTTTGATATATCCACAAATGCAAGAAAGCATGAAAAAAGGTTTAGCTGTGGATGGTTACGGTGCAATTGCTTACTATCACAGTGAAACTGCGTTTATGTATCCTGAGCCTAAAGGAACACGAACGATGATGTCACCTAATAGCAATAACACTCCTTGGGCTAATGTTTTGTTAGCGAATCCTGTAAGCGTTGTCAATCCTGAAGAAAACATAACTCGTACAGCTAAGGGATTGGCTTACGACATTACGGGTGGCGCAGACAACCCGATCATGACGGGCAAAACCTTTATGGATGAATACAGGCATTACGCTGACGCTGTTTTAGGCGAGGAACGCAGCTTAGCTAATCAACCTCAAGTAGATATTTGGGATGCTGCAAGGAAGCAGAATCCTGATAATCCTTTAGAAGCTGTTGTTTCTATGAACAAAAAAGATTTGATAAGTAACATAGACAACACACGTGTTGCTGTTAAAGAGCTAGCTCAGGAAATGAGTGACTTAACAAATCAAATTGATGCTATTGGTTTGTCTAATCCAACGATTGTAAGAGGTAGCCCGTTAGGGCAAGTATACGCTTTTAAAGAGCCAGAGGCAGTTGCGAATCTAAAAATTGAGATACGCCAAATACAGAGGCATTTGGAAAAGGTTAAAAAAGGCGAACAAATAATAGACATAGTTACTGCAACAGATTTTTCTCCTGCTGGAGCTAGGGAGTTTTTGACGGATGATGGAATCAGGACAATAGATTTAGGTACTTTTCAAGAGGAGTATTTGCCTGCTTTGACTGAGGCTGTAGCTTTAATGGATCAAGAGGCTCGTATTATCGCTGAAGATTTCTTGTCTCAGTTTAAACGATTTGTACAAACTAGTGACAATTTGAATCAAGCAGCTAAAAAGATTGGGAAAGAGGGTCAAGATTACGTTAATGCTAAGTGGTTGCAGTTAAGTAAACTAGACGAGAACAAGATTAAAGAATTTGAAATGATTTTTGAACAAACATTTCAGTCGGGTTTCAGACCTTACGGTGTTGGGTCGCAAGGTCCACAAGAAATAACAGAATCAATGGTTGATGTCGTAAGGTGGCAAGCTGAGGGTGGATTGAGAAAGTTGTTACGCACGTACGATGCTGTTCATAATCTTGTGAAAGGTTACTTGATAGGTAAAACAGGTTTTCATTCACGCAACTTTTTCTCTGCTGTGTTTATGAATGCCTTAGCTGGTGTTGGCAATCCAAAGACTTATCGCAGGTTTACTCGTGCTTATTGGAAGAGTCAATATAATTACGCTGTAGCTAATGGCTTGGATCAATACGCTGCTCAATTAAGGAAGTCAGCTAAGAAGCGTGGCATTTGGGAAAGCATTTCTCAGGTTCGTCCAGAGGATGTAGCGATCATTGACCAAATGCGTGATGGTGGAATACTTGGTGGAGGTCAGGCAGGTAAAGTTGCTACTGAGTTTGAAACTAAAGCTGGTCCAGCGCAGACAGCCTTGCAGAAATTAAACAGATTGAATCCTGCCAGTGGTAAGAACGCATTTTTGCAAATGCACAAAAATATCGGTATTGGAACTGAAACTTTCGTACGTGGCGTGTTGGCGTTTGATACGATAAACAAAGGTGGAACTATAGATGATGCCTTTGAGCAAGTAATCAAATATCATTTTGATTACGATGATCTTAGCTTGTTTGAACGTGGGGTAATTAAGCGAATTTATCCATTCTATGTTTGGACTAAGCGTGCATTTCCTTTGATGCTTGAGGAAGCGTTTAAACAGCCTAAGAAATTTGCTCGTGTTGAGCACTTCAAGAAAGAATTTACTGGCTATGACGAGTCAGACCCTGCACCTGTACCTGATTACTTCACTAGACAAATGGGCTTTGAAACACCATTTAAGTACAAGGATGAGAAGATGTGGATTCTTCCAGATCTTCCACATAAGGTATTGCCTGAAATGATTGACCCATTCTTCCAAGGTGGTGGAAATCCTTTGGATAGGTTGGAGGGTGGATTGTCTGTTATGGCTTCAGGTTTGTCGCCTTTGATTAAGGCGCAAATGGAAAGAGCTACGAATCAGAATTTCTGGAAAGGTTATTCCTATAGCGATAGGTTTATGCAAGTGCCGAGAGCGTTTGATGTTCCTGTGTTGAGAGATGTTTTGCAAGCAGCAGGTATTTACAAGGAAGCTAATAACGGTGAAATGATGGTGAAAGACACTGACATGAATTGGCTTTCTAGCATGATACCTATACTTGGCGATGTGCGTAGGCTTTTCCCTGACGAAGAACGCTACCAGCAACGTGTAGTCTCTACTGTTATTAGCTATTTCTTGGGTATTGGTTTACGTACGAACACAAAATATGAGCAGGAAAAAACACTTGAATCTAGGGGCTATGAGGAAGACGAAGTTCAAAGGATGCTAAGATCATTAGAACGGGAATCCCGAAGGGACAATTAGGACAATAGTATGGATTATATAAAGCGCAAAGAATGGGGGGCGATTGAATCAGGGAGAAGATTATCTCCGTTTCGTATTAAACCTGTTGGCATTGTTGTGCACCACACTACTGGTTCTGCAAAAGATCCTTCCAGTAGGGTAAGAGCGCATGACAGGTATCATGTAAGGAATCTTGGTTGGAAGTCAATAGGGTACAACTTTCTTGTTTCAGGGGAAACAGGCTCAATTTTTGAGGGGCGTGGCTGGCATCAAGGCGCAGCCACACGAGGACAGAACTACAAAACAATATCTATAGCTTATATAGGCTCAGGTGACGATCTCACAGAGCTAGGCAAGCAACGTATAGCTCGTTGCATAGAAGGCATACGAGCAAAATATGGGCAGCATTTATGGGTTAAATGCCACAGGGACTTTGCAAAGACTTATTGCCCGTCTGACACGTTAGCGTCTTGGGTTAAACAAGGCATGGATGCGACACCCGTTCGCAATCCAAGCCAACATGACTTTAGACAAATAAAACAATACGTCTTAGACATAGGTAAAACCCTGCAGAAAAAACCATTGAAACTCAGATCTAAGGGCAAATACGTACAAATGGCGCAAGCACAATTGAACGCACGTATCCCCGTCAATTTAGTAGTTGACGGTATATACGGCAGAAAAACTCGGAAAGCAGTAATACGCTTTCAGAAGCAATTCCCCATCGTTGATGATGGGATTATAGGACCAGTGACTTGGAGATACCTATGGACAGTATAAAGGAATTAAAAGCAGAAGCACTTGCTGTTGTATGCGTTGTAGCTGCAGTAGTACTTGGCGCTCTTGGAACAATAGGTGGCGATGCCGCTATTGCTTTCATCGGTGGTGTGCTTTTCAAAAATCCTATCAGTTCAGCCATTAAGAAATGACATCTGACGAGTTTGATGATTGGGTGGTAGCCGAGGGCAATGATATTGCTGCGGAAATACACGCCAATATAAAGAACTCGTCTGCTCATTTATCTGTAAATGACGGCAGTCATGCCGTTTGGCATGAAGGCAATCTAGGAGTACTGCTGGTACTTCCATACGAGCACGCTATGTGCTTTAACGTGGAAGCGCTTACAGCAGACTACGAGAACTCACCAGTGCATAGTCACGTGTTCGCTACGATCACAGAGATCATTATGCGTGCTACGACTCTTCTGGGGAATCTTGAGGATGAGGACTCATAGGTAGTTCCCATATTCCTAGTGCAACCATTATTCCTATAATGCAGTAGCCTATTAGATCGTAGAACGAATCTGTTAGGGGTTCGTTTAGTCCTTCTACTTGTTTGTCTGTAAGGTTTTCTATGCGTGCTATTTTGTCGTGCATACGTACAAGTATGCCGTCAATACCAAATGCAGAAATGTTATTGTAGCCATAGTCTTCTTGCTTTCTTCTCAATAGGGGTAACACGTCTTCGGCTTTTTTCATTTTTGAACTTAACACCATGTCGTAGTGCGGAACTAATGCTAGTACGATGACTGCAAATGCGATCAGGAATTCAACAGTAACGTGTCTGTGTTTCTCTCCGAACTCCCATTCGTCTGTGCCGAACATCATTATCTTAAATGCGTCAAAGCCTTCTCGCAGGTCGCATAATAATTGTTCTCTGTCGTCTGAGTAGGGATGTTCTATGCCTTTAGCTACGCATAGATCTATTCTTTCTGCGGCTAATGCGGCTGCGTTATCCCATGTCGCAGGCGATATATCAAGTTTTGCCATTTAAATAATCCTCCACTAAAGGCTCGTTTTCAAGAGCCTTCCTAAGTTTTCTAAGTATTTTGTCTCGTTTTCTTGCGAGCGTTGTCTTTGGTATTTGCAGGATAGCCCCTGCTTCCCTAAGACTCAACCTCTCAAAGAGTAAGGCATTGATTATCCATATCTCTTCTTCGGTTAATTGTTCCATTGCTGACGCTACTACTTCACGCAACTGCAATCGTTCTTGTGCGGACACAAGTACTGGTTCGTTGGGTTTTGTTTGTATTAACGCTTGCGTTGGGGTTTGGGGCTGTTTCGGGCGCTTTGCCGCAAATTGGGCAAAGAGCCACCCAAATTCTATAGTGCTCCGTATTACTTCACGATTACCCATCACTCCATATACTACTCGCTGGTATAGCGTAGTACTTTTTACCCTCAGGGAAAGACGCTATCTTGGCTTTCACTGTCAATTGTGTCAGCTCAGCCCATGTAAGTGTTTTGTCTCTCACATTGTGCGAGTCATACACGTACATCAGCACAGGGTGCATGGTATTCCAATGACTTAACGACTCAAGCTTATCTATTTTGAGCTTAAATATCTGGTCGCCACCTAAACCCTGTACCTCAACAAACGCATTTGAGGTTAAATAATCAGGCGTATACCGCACTATAGGTGGCAACGCACTCATCTTTATGGGTGGTCTATTTAATCCGTATCTAACAAATTTCTCAGGGTATCGTTCTTCAAACGCTCCTTCAGCTATGTCACCCATGCCTTGTAGTCGTTTGGCGAACCCTTGATCCTTGAAGCTCATACTAATCCTTCCATTCAATCCACGCCCTCGCTCCACAGGGTAGAGGCTTTTCAGGTTGTATAACCTTAGCCCCTTCAGGTATCACGAACTCTGTATGGTACGTAGTTCCCTTGTATGTCCTGTGAATAATGGCAGGCAATCCTTTACGCAACCGTTGTTGATGTATGTGAACTTGATGTTTCATATCTTGATCGCATGAACACCAACGACTTGCCTGTCGTTGGCTATTATGCCTGCTTTCTGTATTCCGTCTAAAGCTAGTTTAATATAGTTATCTAAGTCTCCACGTAGGGGGCTTTTCCAACCATCTACTGTTTGTATCTTTACTTCTGTGCATTCAGGAGTAAACGTCAGCTCAATGTACACGGGTCCGTCAAAGGACGGTGCATCGCTTACGCTATCTACGTAAAGCTGTTCAGCTTCCTTAGTAGCTTCTGGCGTATACACACGACCTTTTCTGGACATGCGAGGACGACCTTTAGGTACAGGTCTTCCCTGTACCGTAAAGGTGTACTCTACGCTATCTTCGTGAAGCTCGCCTTGCGGCATCAACGAGTTTTTGGATTTGTTTTGCGCCATCTTTTCTCCCTGAGAACTTTGGTCCTTCCTCGTACCATGCACTTAAACGGCTGTCTAAATCCAATGTCCAAGAAATTATGTCACTCTCACTATAGTTCGCTTCCCACATAGCACGTGCAAAACGATTAAGAAATCCGTGACGACCTTTACCAGCGCCCTCACCGTTACGATAGTACGGTACTGGTCCATCCTCATACATTCGCCTTGCTAGACCACGTAGCTTAGAGCCGTCTATGGTCATTAAAGGTTCTTTTGAGTAGTCCCTAGGCGGTGGTAATGTGCTCTTAGGTTCTTTATATAGCTTCCCAGCTTCCTTAATGCGTGAGATATCAGCCTTGTTTTCTTCTGCTTCATACAGGAATTGGTCAAGGTCTATCTCAGAATCATCCTTAGGATCTAGCATTACTTGCCTTCCTACAGGTTTGTTCTTGCCATAAGGTAAACGCATGTAGTTACCGACAGGTCCATCAAGGTAGTCCTGCTTAGGGTATACAGCGTCATGTGGTATTTTGCCTATTTGCAAACAGGCTTTCAATGCTTTACGCATCTCAGCCGCTACTACATAATCCTCTGCAAACACCCATACATGGCAACCTTTGGACCGAGATAACTCAACCCAGCTAGGTATTTGCATGGCTTGCAATATGCTTTGAGCGCTAAACGCTAAGTCTATTGACTCATCGCCTTCGTCAATGTCTATTGCTCCCCACCTGCAATGCCACATATGTGGTTGCATGTTCTGGTATTTCTTGTCAGTGTCGTAAGCGAGTGGACCTAACAGATCTAGCTTGCATTTAGGATCGTACACGAGAGGGTATGCCCCTATCATGTCGCCACCGAACAAGTGACCACGTATCAGGTCTAGCGTTACAGGTTCCCATTTGCAACCGCCTGAATCAGTGCCGTATGCTTCAGGGAATCCTCTGAACAATGTGTAAAAGTCATTTTCTCTAGTCATCTAAACTCATCTGCTCCCATGTCACTCCTGCTTCTAGCAGGCGACCACTTGGATGTATGGTTAGATTCACCTCAGCTTTTTGACCTTCACCAGCTTTGTTCTTGTGTAGACCAACGCTTATTTCATCCTTGTACCATTGTCGGGTTTCTTCATCTAGTGATGTGTCATCCCAACGCCTCCATGTTTCAAACACGAAATGGCTTTCTGATGTAGAACCGTAGCGTCCAGAGTCAATGCCTCCTGCGCTACCACGTTGTCCTGCTCCACGACCTGACTGGTGTAGCATTACGCCTACAATTCGCCAGTCAGATATGAGCTGTTTAAAGGATTCAATCTTAGCTTGCACGCTTTGCGCATCGCCATTGCCTCCACGTATCAGCTCTAGGTAGTCGTATACAAGAACTTGCGGACGTTCACCATCCCACAACTGTTCTGAAGCTATTCGCATAGCTTTATCTAGGTCATCAACTGACATGCCAGTGGATTCAAAGTGTAGATTCTTTTCGTCTTGGACCATTTGCGTCATGCGTTCCCAAGCGATGTCATCTCCACGTATGAGTCTGGTTATCCAGTCTGATTGCGCTATCTCAAGCTTCATAGCGGAGTACCTACCCCAGAACATTGTCTCAGTCTCGTCAGGACTGACCCACAATGTGCGATGGTTAGGGTTTCTCGCAACCATGTTCATGCCAACCATTGTTTTACCTGTATGCGTTTTACCGATCAAGGTAATTAATTGACCTGCTCTTGCGCCGCCTAGTGTCGCTTCATCAAACTGTCTTATGCCGAAACGCCATTCATTGCCTACACGTAGATCAGAACGCATCCGCTTCATCTGTTCTGATTTTGGTGTAAACAGGCGGTTCAGGTCACCGTCTGATATGCCACTCACAGGCTTGACCTGTCTTGCAGGCGCTGTGGATTCCTCCACAGCGACCTGCTCAACAAGGTTCATCGCATCCTCAAACGAGATACGATCAGGCATCTATGCCGACCAGCCATCCCTGCGGATCAATGGGGTCGGGGCGTTGTGCCCAATTAAATGGTGTGTGCTTTACAAGCGCACCGAAGTAGCCACTCTTGTTAGCTAGTGGGTGATTACCCTCACCAGTGCCAAGTTGTGGATTGCCTTCAGCGTCAAGGGATAGACCTTTCTTGATCTTGAAATCACCTAGACCACACTTACCGTTTTTGGTCATTGGGATTTCTTTACCCCTGTATGCTTCTGCCCAATAATCTGCTGGGAACACACGTGTTCCATTGTTGAACAGTTTTCTTATTGCTTGATTACACATAAACGCTGAGTCCTTTGACCCATAAGCTATACCTGCTGATTTCTCAGACATGAATATCTTGTTCACAAGGGCATAGTCTTCGTCAGCGATGTATTGGGATACAGTTCTATTCGCAGACGGTTGTGTTACCGCTTGTGGGAAAGCATTTTTGATGTCTTCCTCTGTTGTCATGGGTACAGGAGTCCCCTGCTGTTGTGCAGGTTTCTCAGCGTTAGAGCTACCAACAACTATTTGTTTAAGCTCATCTAGTGATTCGGCTAGTGATACAGCGTTTGCTAACGCAGTCCCTACATCACCACCGCTGGCAACAGCCAGTTCTACGCCTGCTTTTATGCAGACTTGAGCCTCTATTGAGGCTCGCTCATAAGGAGTCATGGATTTAGCCATGTTGTTCCTCACTTTCTACTATCAAAGGGGTTTGCCCTTTGCACCGTGTCCAACTTGGACACCATTTCTCACTACACCACCAGCCATTGTCATTTAGCAACCATTTACCCTCAAGGTGCAGGTTGTTTTCAATGTACTCGCAGATAGTAGCGACTTTTTGTTTAAGCCAGTCATGTTCTGACTGATCTCGCACGAACTGCATAGTCCCCCAACCAGAGTTGTGCATTACGCCGTAACTAAAGTTCGGCACACCCATAGCCCATGTGTAAGCGATTGACTGCACATCCCATCGGTCATACTGCCAACGATCCTTCGTGTAGTCAGCCTTAGGGAACTTCCAGTCCCACAGCATATCCTCTTCCACTAGGTCTACGGTTCCACGCAAGTAAACGACACGTTGCTCATCTTCCATGAGCAACTTATTGAAGTTCACTTCTACGCCTACAGGTTTCTTAATCATAGGAAGCACGTTGTGATACCAGCTATACAATTTCTTGCGTCCGTTATCCCATGCTTTCTTCTCATCTCCGTAAGAATACCAGTTATCTACCTCCTGAGACATCTCATCCCAGTAGTAATCAAATGCGTCATACATATCGTATTCAGTCATCTCAGCTTCCTGCTCTATACGTGACTGTATTACGTCTTCCACAGCCTGATGACAAGCTGTGCCTAGCTCTGCGCCATCGTTCTTTGGCTCCACAGCTAGATTAAATAAGCTTTCACGCAGACGATTCATGCACATGTCAGATGTCTTGATAGAACTCTGACGTACCCATGTATGTACGTATCTCCCTTTTTCATCTATTTGTATTGGGTAATCCATTAACCCTCCTCCAAAGGTACTAAGTAACCGTAACCCCTTAAAGGGGTTACGGTACTAAGTACTAGTATAACTTTAGGGTGTGACACTTTCTTTCACAACCTGAAAATACAAGTTTCCTTTATGTTGTACAAGTTTCCAGTCTAATCCCATACGCTTAGCTTTGTAGATCAGAGAATTGCGAGCTGAACTTGCGTTTGCGTATTCGCACAAATCAGTGTCCATGTATAGAAGCCTTATTTGCCCGTCAAACCACTCGTCTTTGAACTTGGATCGTCTTCCCCTCATCTCTTCTAGATGTTCTGGGAACTCTTCTATTATGTCAGCCATCTTTTCTGCCTCCTACGTATAGTGACTCTAGTCTTATATTCTTAGCCGTTAAGCCAATTCCGAACCTATGGGACTCCCATAAGTGGTTAAGTACATCACGAATGATGCTTTCTGTGGACGGAATTTGGTCAAAGGTTGCATATTCTTCCTCTAACCAGTCCTCATCTAAGGTTATTTCTACATCAAATTGTATTGCCATTATGTGCATACCTCCTTCTGAACGTCCTGCTCAGTCTCTGTTATTTGCCAAATGTCATCCATGATAAGAGATGCGTGATTCCATGCGTAATCAGGTCCGTTACGTTCGTCCTCTGCTAAACGTTGGGCTTCACACTCGCTGTCAGCGATGACCTCTACTGTTTCCGTGTCCTCGTATGTGTACAAGAACGTTACTTCATATCTACTTGCCATATAAACCTCCTCAGGTTAATTGCGCACTAGGGTTACTCCATGTGCGATTTCTTATTTGCGCCCTACGATTAGCCTCATAGGTACGTTTAGCTTCTTTACAGCGCTTGCACCTACACCCTTGATGGGTGTAAGTGCTAAGCACTCCGTGTTTCATCTTCACAGGAACTCCTTTTCAGGGTTCCACTCACCTTCTTCACCGTGATAAAAAACGTGATTACCTGCAAAGCTCTCATATGTAGTTGCCCAGATTCTTCCCAAGCCAGTCATGGCTGATTCCCTGTTCATAAACACGGAATCATTTGCACATTTTGACTTGAAATTGCTGTAGTCCAAATTACCTATAAGCTTAGCCATGTAGGTCATGAAGTCTATTTTGCGTACAAATACACGACATTGGTAGTCATTCTTGTACGTAAATTCTATCTCTATCTCTGTGTTCCTAAATTCAGACATAAATGACTTGAGACCAGCAAGGTCTCCTTCGTATCTTGATCGGACACAAAGGAGAGCCTTGCCATCTTCATCTACATCACCTTTATTTACAACAGACATAAAGCCTTCAGGTGTGTATATCCACATTATGCAAGCACCAGCCCATCAGCTACTTCCTTGAGGTAAGCTTCACATGCGTCAGCAATAGGAGTCTTACCCTCTAGGCTCTTCATGAACGAGTTCTGCACACCACGTTCGTAACCCTTATCGGATTTAGTGCGGAAGTTCATGTTGATTTTGTGCTGTTCTGCACCTTGTACTGCATTGTAAGCAACCCATGCGTTACGTTCACCGAACTGTGACACTTCTTTACGCCAGTTAGCTTCAATGGCATCACGTGACTTTTCCCACTTGTTCTTCGCTTTGGTGCTGTCACTTTCCAGAGGTCTAGGCATAATGCGGTTCACCATTCTGGAGAATTCAGCGTCAGTAAGCGACTGAGCTGTGAGTTGTTTAGCCATACCCATGACATCTGCCATCTGCTTGTCGCCTTGTGTGAACACTTCGGCTTGTAACCACAGACGTGAATCATGGTGCTTGGATGCTTTAGCTGAGAATATCGCTTTCGCTAGTCCCAACTGATTTTGGCAACTGATACGTAAAGCCATAGGCACACTGTAGGAACGTTTACTTCCATCAAGTGAGGCTACGCTGTATACGTAACGAGCTAGAGAATCACCCATAGGTAAATCAAACTGTTCGTTAAGGTTCTGCGTAACTAGGATACGCTTACCACCATCAAACATCTGAACTGACTCACATGTGTTAGGGAATGATTGCTCAAGCACCTCAAGGTTGCTTGTATAACCGTCACGTATTGGGTAACGTCCAGAGTGATTACCTACAACTTCACCTGTGTTGTCGTTAATTATGTAACGGACCTTAGGCTCTCCGCTGTACTCACCTGAATCGTAACGAGGTACGATAAAGCTACCTCGCTCATCGTCCCAGTACCCACCGTCTTGGTAGGAGACAGTGAAGTCTGCTCCTGTAAGCGATGCTTGTACGTGACAGTTGTTCTCATTTTGTGAGAACGTATTTACATGTTGCACAACGGGTGTGATCTCTACATCAGGGACTTCAATGTCCATGACTGTAGGTTCGTCATCCCAGTCTGCATTGTCTAACGGGTGTGACCCGTCACTATCAAATATATTCATAAGTACCTCCCAGTACATATATAGAGTGTAACCGAATTGTTACACATTTAAAACGTGAGGAGCTAGGGACAGCGCCCCTCACTATTTCCGCCCCAATTAGGAGTATACGGAACCCCCTGTCCCAAGCGGAGATCATCATTACAACGACACTCCTTGCACGTTGTGAATGATGTGGAACAGACGCTCGTTGATCGCCAAGAGATTGGCAACATTTTTCTCAAGCTCAAGTACACGTTCCTGAAGACCGTCTATTGTACGGTAATCTTCTTCACTTGTATCTATGCTTAGCTTGTCTTCAATCGTGTCTAGACGACCCTTGATGTCGTCAATATCTTCCTCGTCACGACTGAGGTCATCTTGCATCTGATCAAAGTCATACTCATCAAGCGTATGCTGTATATCGCCTACAGTGTCAGGCAGATAGTACAAATCGCTATTCTGTATGACGGCATCAACAACGTTTTCCACGTTGGTGTCAAAGTCGTAGCTGTTAAATACGTAATCCGCTATATCTTCACGAGGAACGACATTCATCATGTCCGACAAATCACATACAAAGCTTGACCTATCACGAAAGACTGTCTCTACAGCATCACCAAACTCAGGTACGTCAAACCCACTGTTTAATTGCGTGCTGTCAAGCACAAGCTTTACTTCAATTTCATTATTACTCATATTATTACCTCCACAGTAATGTTGTTGTTGGGAATTTTGCTTCTCTCTCCCTTTCTTCTCTCTCAACTAAAGTTGAGAGAAGAAAGGGAGAGAAAGATGGCTCTTCCTGCCACCAATCTGGAGTAGGACGACCTTTGTCCCACGTAGCAAACTCAGCCTTGTCACGTCTGTAGAACTCACGATAGAACTCCACAGCATGACGTAATGGTGCATGACTAGCACCGAACTCAGCTTGCATTGCCTCACCTATACACAAGGGAACATCAGTCATCATCATCTCGTGATGCACACCATCTGGACCCCAGTGCTCAAGGCTTAACGTTTCATATATGTGCTCAATTTGAGACATAGCGAAATGCTCTTTCATGAAACGAAACTCAAACTCTCTACATAACTCAAAGCCGTGATCTAACAACCACGCAAAGTTATGTACGCTGTCACCAGCCCAAACAGTAGCAGGATGATACGCATAACCACCCTTGTGAGGCTTGCCTGCTTTTGTAAGCGGTAACATGTCGTCTGTCCACTGGTTCCTGCGTAAAGCAGACACCAGCATCTGAACAGTTTCCACACACATCTTTGGCACATGCTTATCACATTGCATGTAAGCCGATTGCTGTGGACACCTATCAAGGAAGAATATATTCATCAGGAACCTCCGTTGTGTTATATAACTGCCATACCCATTCACCAATATCCACGTGATTTATGCGCCAAATAGAGCCAACATCTTGCCTCATACCCATAGGTTCTGACTCAGGCACATCGTCAAGGAACTCAAAGAAGTCATCCGTGAAAACAAAACCCAACAGGCGCTTTTCACCTATCGTCAAGCCCTCGTCAATCGTCACCTTGTCAAGGTCCAGATCACGTACTAAACGATGAGCTTCGCCACATGCACGAGCATGATGATATGAGTCGTTGTCAATATGCAGGACAAATGCCCAAGTCTCACGATTCTGCCAGCCGTTGTACTCATCTTTCGTGAGTAAGCTAGCATGCTCGTTGATCAACTCAGACAAGTCTTCCTGTGTATGCGCATGAGCCTCATCCATTCGCTCCATCTCATCTACCGCATCTCGGTAAGCATTCTGCAAATCATCTATCTTTGCCTGTGCAACAGCTAAATGCCTGTCATACCTGACAACACAGTAAATAGATGCAACACCTGCAAGCGTAAACAAGCAGGAAAAAATAGCATAAATTGTGTAATTCATAATACCTCCCAGTATCACCATGCGTGTTCACAGCATGGATTGTTTTTATCTTCTATGGGGTGTCCCCCGTTAGCAAACTCCTGCAATGCAGGAAATAGGTTAAATAGCTTGACTGCGCAATCATGGCAAATCACGACCTCTAAAGGTCCAGTCTCCCAATCATCCACAAACATGCCATACCCACCAGTTAGCCTCATCTCTAAGGCGTTATCCCGCTGGGTGTTTACGGAACCATTGTCCCAGAACTCACCCTGCTGAGGATCAACAGGTGGCATGTAATTTGTGCAAGTACTACACATCATGGTGGTTTTCTCCTCTCTTAACCCTTTTTCTCTCTCTCAATTAAAATTGAGAGAGAAAAAGGGTTAGTTATCGCCTGACCAGTTGGCTCCACCACAGAACCGACAGTCCAAAAAGTGCATGGACTCCCACACACGATCAGAGTAAATAGCCCTACAGTCTAGGCATTTAACCCATGACGTAGGTTTCTTATACGCAGGCGTTTTTTTCTTCTGCTCAAAGTCGTCAAAATCAACGTCCATTACGCAACCTGTGCATAATTCTCCTCCATCGGGGAACACCTTTTTGGTCTTCCCACACAAGGATCAGCACCACATACATAAACGCAATGATGCTATACAACACGTGAAAAACTACAGGTATATACATTATTCCTCCTCCGCAAATACAACACCCCAGCAGTTCTCACACACGTGATAACCGCTACGCAAGCCGATTATTTGCTCACGATACTCAGCGCTGAACTCAGGCGCAGGAAACACATTCTGCACAAGAGCACCTCGCAGGTATTGAGCCATCAGGTAACCATCAACCTCAACCCACTCGCTCTCAGCGCAAACATTACACGGCAACTTAAACACGTGTTTACCGTTGCTTCCACCCATACGCTGGGCTTTTAGTCCAATAAAACCTGTCATATCTACCTCTTTCTACAGGGCATTTCCCTGTGAGAGACACACACAGGGGAAAAGGGGAGTAACCAAAAACCTGTATGCGCCTCTCACAAGGGGCAGACTCACCTAGAACGACCTCAGCCTGCCAGTGAGGAATCTTTTCCGCTAGGTGTGCGGATTGAGCAGTTTATTCACATGCTCAGGTGATCGCCTTAGACAGCTACTGTGTCTAGGACTTCTTGTTTCACAGGGAAGCCGAATTCTTCGCATTTACGTAGAACTCTGGCTTGTTGTGCAACCCATGCAGTGGGTTCTGATGCAAGCACATACGCTTCGGATAGCTTAGCTTTAGCCTTGTCTTCATCGCCTGCCTTGAACGCTTGTCCTGCAGAAATCATAGTGCCTTGAAGCTTGCTATAACGTGCCTTGTTGCTTGCTTTTTTCTCAGCTTTCGTAGGTTTTGCTTCACTCACAGGAGCTTCAGGAGCTTCCTCTGGTGTGAGTGATTCAAGTATGCCTGTTAAAGCTGTGATTATTTGTTGGTTTGTCATGTGTACCTCCCAGTACGTTGGTTTGTTGTGTTGAGATTTTGGGGCAAACCCTCTCTCCCTCATTCTCTTTTCACTAAAGTTCAAAGAGAATGAGGAGAGAGGGTAAGTCGGAGTCATGCGATTTGTTCTGCGAGGATCTCAACGATTTCCTCATCCTGCAGATATCCGTCCACAGGAATTAACTCCTCATCAAGGTGTGACCAGTCGTCAAAGTCAATCACAAACCTGCCTCCTGCATCTGTGAATTCACGCCATTCATCCAGCGTTATGCCGAATTCTGGATAGAATTTCTCATGCATAGGAGCCGTAACTCTTGGCTTGTGCACCTCAGGAATTACATGCAAGTCATCAGCATAAGCATGAGCATCGTTAAAGTAACGCTCAGGACTCAAGCCAAACATACGCATCAATTCACGTTGCCCTAAGCTAAATCGCTCAGGATGGGTTCTTGGTGTTGGGTTCATACTCTCTCCTTTTTATATATCTCTCAATATTCATTGAGATATATAAAAAGAGAGAGTAGATTTTCGCTCTCTTCTTACATATCTCAACAAGTCACATGTATGCGCTATTTTTTCGGCAGTTCAACCATCACACGTACACATGATGAAAACAAAAAAAATGTGTGTGGGGATCTATAGATCCCCACACACATGGATCAAGTCTTTAAGACTTGATCCATGCACGATGGCATTTTTCAACAGTGCTTACATGCCCATGCCAAATTCTAGGCTTAGAATTTCCTGCATCCGTGGCAATTTCCATTGCTTTTTGAAGAAATGCAAGGCATTTCTTTTGATCCTGCTTGGAAGCTTTGGCTTTTGAAAGAAATTCAGAGAATTTCTTTTGACGTGCCTTATTGAGTTTTTGCCGATCAGCCTTGCTGATTTTTGGGGCTTTTTTCTTCGCAGGAACTGAAGCCTTGGCTTCAGTTTGTTCCTCCGAAAGAACTGCTAGCAGTTCTTCAAGAAGGGC
>TARA_A100001201_G_scaffold2400_2_pt1 | contig 27779 bp, 32 predicted proteins | sample TARA_A100001201 | Tara Oceans TARA_A100001201 (sample SAMEA2619872) | marine metagenome | biome: marine biome (ENVO:00000447); feature: surface water layer (ENVO:00002042); material: "saline water (ENVO:00002010), including plankton (ENVO:xxxxxxxx)" | depth 5 m | reverse complement strand
TTTCATCTTTCGTAAGTCAAACACAAAAGTAAAAAAAATAAAAAAAATTTTACTTTTGTTTAAATCAATCAAACTGAGTGCACAAAGTGTGTTCAGTTAACAGTCGCAGTGTGTTCGTAGCACAGTTCTGTGCCTACGTTAGACTCGCACTGCGTCTGTAAAAAAGTGAGTAAAAAAAATGAAAAAACAAAAATTAATGTGTTTGTACAAAGCATTTTATCAGTGCAAAAATAGCACTGCAAAAGTGCAATTTTTACACAAACACAAAACAATGTTGCAAAATTACAAAATTAATTTTGTTAACGTGCTGGCATTATATGCTGGCATTTTTGTAAAGACTTTTTTTGCTTTTTTAACAAACGGAAGGATATATGAGTAAACTAGTAAAAACTATTTTTGACACTTGTATTGCAAAAATAGATGAAAAAGAAAGAACAAGCATATTGGATAAACTTTATGCTGAAAGCAACAACACACGTGCAGTGTTTTTGGCACAAGCTGAAGAAGTTGCTAAAACTACATTTGAAGCAAAAGAGAGTTTGGCAAAAGTATTCAGTTTTGCAGAATACTTAAAAAACAAAGTTGCTCCGTTCAAATATAGTGGAGTTGTTTGGAATAGACTGCGTATGGGCGAAGATGATGAAGTTGAAGGTGTTGAAGGTATTGTTTATGCAATTAATAAAGACTCTGCACAAGCACAAATAGTAGAAAAATATATGTACGAAGGAAACATATATTTGGACGATTTTGACATAACAGAAATATCTGTCAAACAAGCAAAACAAAAGGTGGCAGCATAATGCAGACATTTAGAGTGAAACTGTACACTGCTTGCGATGAGGAAGTTATTGCAGAAAATGAACAGCAAGCAGAACAGATGGCAAAAAAGCAGTTGGAAGAAAAGCTTTTTAAGACAGATGTGAACTTTGTGGACATTGTTAAGACAAAAACAATTGATGCAAAAACTGCCAACAAAGTGGTGCGTATATGACAGTAACTTGGAAAGAAGCACTTACAGACAAACAACTGGCACGTAAGAATGAACTGAAACAGTTGCGTGCCAAACAACGCAAACAACAGAAACAACGTCTCAAACGTGCGATGGGTTGTGTGTACAATGATTGTGCAGAAAAAAAAGTGCGTAATCTACACTGGCGTGCAAAGCACGAGTGCGTCAAAAATTTTTTGAAGCCTTACACACAGAAGCAGTTGTTGAATTTGGGTGATGCAAACTTCAAAAAACATTTTAAGGAGTGGGGGGAGTGTGTTTGCAAAAAGCACTTACGTTTTGAAAGCTTGTTGGATTATATGGAAGGCGGTGCGTGATGAAAATTTATAAAGTTGATATAAGAGGTTACACACAATACGCAACAACAGTCATTGCAGTAGAAGATGAAAAAAACTTAAAATCCAAATTAGAAGACATTGCAATAAAAAACGAAGGCTGTTTAGATTGGCAAAATATTGACAGTTTTCAAATAGAAGATTTTGAAGAAATCACAAGTTTTGATGAATTAAAAAATTGGACAAGCTGTATAAATGAAGAAATTGAAACAAAAGAAGATTGGGATAACGTCACACTTAAAAAATTTGTAAAAGGCGAAGCAGTTAACAAACCACTTACTTAAAAAGATTGCTGAAAAAAATCGTACTTGCCGCCGCCGCCGAAATCTGCAAATTTGGGGGATATATATTCTGTACCATTCGGCACAAGATGTAGTCAGAAAATTTTAGTGATTGCTAGCCAAAATCAATCTACTGTTTACACATTCTGTGCACACCACAAAGAACTTCCATAATATGGAACTAATCTGCCATCTGCTTGTGCAGTTGCACTGGGCAAGAACCTTCCATTTTATGGAATAAAACACTCAGATTAATGGTGTGCAATTAGTTGTTACAAACTTGCACGATGGAGAGGTGACTACATCTAGTCTGCTTTAAAGCTTTTTGGCTCACGCCTTCGGCGTGGCTAGTTTGATTGCTTCGTATGGATTTAAAATAGTGTGTTGCACAAACAGTAGGCAAGTAATGTAAAATGCAACACACATTGTATTGATGACACAATACAAGTCTATTTACTTTTTAGTAGACTACTGTTTGACTCTTTCTAATTCTTCGTAAAGAGTGTAAAGCTTTTGTCTGTGTGCTTCACCAACTGGATCACCTTGTGGCAGTTTCATTTTGTCATCAGCACGCATTTCATTTATCTGCTCTCTGATTGAAACAACACTTGGTTGATTGGTTTGTGTGTTCACTATTGGATTTTGTACGTTGTTCATCATAATGTTTTGTAAGAACTGTATGCCTTCTGCTGTGTCAACAAGTGGATATTCTAACATTCTTTTAGGCAGTGTTTCTGCAAACTGTTTCACTGCATTTATGTTGTCCGCATACTTGTCTTTCCACGTGTTCTGCAACACAGTCTGTTCTTGTTGCAAGTCTGTGCGTGGTGCATTTTGCAATTGTTCTGTAAATTTGTTTATTTGATCACTGTACAGTGCCATCACTTGTTTTGCTTGTGCGTCTGTAAGTTTTGCTGATTGGAATGCTTGCGTGACTTCTCCTCGTAATTCATCGTCCATATCTGCCAGTCCAAATTCTTTTGCATAGGAAAAATCATATTGTTCGGGTACTTTTGGAGACTTGTCAGCCAGTGTTTTTTCAAGTTCCGTATAGCTTTTCGCCAAGTCTTCCGCAGTCTTAAATTTTTCTGGTAGCCACGTAGGACGTTCCGTATCTTCCGTAACATTGTTTGCGGTTTCTGTATTGAGCAGATTAGTCTGCGTTTGTGTATTATTTTCATTGTTATCTACTGCTGTCTCAGTAGCAGTCGTCTGTTGTTGTGTGTTCGTTTCTGTTTGTTCCATTTTAGATGTTATCCTTTTCTAATTTTGCTGTACGCAGTTGACACATATTTCTGATACGTTTCAGCAGTTGTTGTTGAGCCACTATGTAGATTGCACTGTATGGATTTGGTGAATCTGCTGTCACACGTGTTGTGTTTGTTACACGTTCCAAGTCCAGTAAAACTTGCTGTCCACTGGGTGTTTCAAACACACGTTTGTAGTGTTCTTGTATTTCTTTTTGTTTCATTTTGTTTCTTTTCAGTTATTTAATTTTAATAAATCTGTGTGTGTGAAAACGACTCTTTTATTGGTAAATGGTAAACTAATTTTCAGTCTGTTCTTGTATCACTTGCTGTGCGGCTTGTGCCAGCTGTTGTTGCTGTAACATATTTTCTTTCATTTCATTTACATCATTTTCACTTCGCAGCACTTCTGGTGACATATCTCCATCACGCAGTATCTTACGTGCCAATTTGGTTGTATCAATGTTCATCACAGCTTCATTGCCAAGTTGCGATACCACTTGCAACAACTGCAAGTCTCTCTGTATCTCACTCAACGCAATGCCTCTTTTTACTGCACTGTTCACAACAATTTCAAATGCTTGTTTGTCTGTAACAAATTCTGGTACAGCTCCTCTCATTTGTAAACGTTTCACAAGGTTGAAAATTATAGGACGTAAAAATTCTTGTTCTAATCTCAAACCATACGTACCCAATCTTCTGTAAAATTCTGCTTGTCTGATCTGTATCTCTGTTGCAGTCATAGTAGGCGAGCCTTCTGGTGGCAAGATTACATCATTGAACATCATACGTCTTATCTGTGCACGAGTGTCTTGTATTGTTGCATCTGTGATTGTGAAGTTGCCAGCAAATGGGATAGGCTGTAATGGTTGATCAACTGTTATAACATCGCCAGCTTTCAATCTCACGTTTGCGAAGTTAACTGCTGTCTCACTGTTAACTTGCCAAGCACCCAAGCTGCTGAAACTTGCGGCTTGCATCTGCAACATAGTTGCTTCATTGATTGTTCTTATGTAAGGCAAAGCCATACGTGTTGGACTCTCTCCCCAAACTTCACCAATTGTTCTGCCAAATCTAAAAACAACAAACATCTGTGTTTTCATTTTCTTTTGAAATATTGGCACAAGTTCTTTGCCAACCATAACAGTGTAAGTAAAATCTTCATCACCAGTTGCCCTCATACAATTTTCTGTAATAGGTATCATTGTCTGTGGTGCTTCTGTTGCGGCTTTCTTTATTGTGTCTGGCAAGTTTTTGTAGTTCTCAAACAAGTATTGTGCTGTGACTTGATGTTCTCTAAAAACACAATCAACATCGCCTTTGTAGTTGTCTAAAAAGTAAAGTTGATATGTTGGTATACCAATAAATTCTATGTCATTCTCAGTCTCATACATTCCAATCGCACCGCAACCACTTATCACTGCATCTGTCAAACTTTCTGATGCTGCGATGTAAAAATTGCTGTCTCTGATTGTTTTAAAAACTGTTCTGTTTGCTCTGTCTAACTGTCTTTTGATGTCACTTGCAACTTCTTCTTTTACATCTTCTCTAACACTTAGATTTGCCCATTGTTGATTTTGTGGGATAAGCAAATTTAATATTGTTGAAACTAAGTTCTGCACACTGTCTGGTGCAGTGCTATCAAATATTTTTGTTCTATCTGTTTGTGCTTCTCTGTTTCTCCAAATATCTCTGTTTGGACGTGTAAATTTGTATGCTTCTGATATTTCTTCTTCGTGTTTTTCACGTGCGGCTTTCGCCAACTTATAAGTTTGTTGGATTATTTCTGTTTTCATAATTTGTGTTATTATGTAAGTGTGCCTTCACCCAATGGACGTAAGCCAGCTGTTGTTGGAGTGTAATCTAAAATACCTAAACTGCCACTGCCGCCACTACGAGAAATAAGTGTTGCTCTGCCTCGTCTTCTTCTCTGCATTCTTTTTGCATCAGCACTTGCACGTCTCATACTTGCGTCTCTTTCTGCTTCTGCATCAGCTTGTCTTTGTTTTGCAAGTTCTTCTTGTTGTGCTTTCATTTGTGCACTGAAGTCTGGCATTTTTGGTTGTGGTAGACACATACTAGTATCCTCCAATTTGAACTGTTAATGGATTTGGAATAGCAGTTAATAAACTTCTTCTAGTTCCTAAATTTTGTGATCTGTCACTTGCGATACCAAGTGGATTTCTACTTCTAATCAAAACACCTCTGCCTCTCTGTGATGGTGATGCTTGTCTTAAAGTTCTTCCAACACGTCTCGCACTTCTATCCGTTGGTGTGGGTGTAGGTGCTGGCTGTGGTGCTGGTTGAGGTGCTGGTGGTGGACTTGGACGACTTGGTGCACACATAAAAAATTCTCCTTCTTTCTAAATCTCTTTCGCACGTGCGTACGCATATACAAAAAAAATTTAATAAATATTCTTGTACAAAAAACTAAAAATATTTATCACAAGACGGCTTAAGATTAGTTCATTCCTTCCGATATTGAAAAGTTCTTAAAGTTTTGTTGGAGAGGATTGTGAATTTTTGCAAGTTTAGAAATATCAACTTGCAGTTCTGGTAAGTGACTAATTGCTTCACTTGTTGCATCAATGCAGTCGTCCATTTTGTTTGCACGTGGAAATGCTTGCAGTTCATCTAAAAATGGAGTGTTATCTTTTACTCTTTCGTGCACATACATCTTACCAACTTTAATAATTGGCTCCAATGTTTGTGCAATAAAATGTAATTTGTTTTGACTTCTAAATTTTGGAATAACATTTATTGCTAATTTTAATTCACGTGCAACACGTCTCAATTCATTTGCAAGTGTTGAACTAAAGTTTTCTTCTACAAACACGTGTCCTATCTTATGTTTTGCACACAAAGCAATTACTTCTTTGCATTGATTATCAAAACTTCTGTCATCATCAACAGCTGACAAAACAGCAACATCGTGCACATAAACATTGTTATCTTCATCTTTTGCACAAATACTTAAAACACTATTATCTCTACCTTTAAGTCCAGTCGCAGCATCCCAAGCCGCACATATACGTTGTATTTTTTTCTTACCTAATCTGCAGTCTGCAATGTAGTTGCCAAAAGGTTGTGAAACATAGTTCCATAAAAAGTCTTCTTTGTAGTAATTGATTTTTTCTAACTGCACCAATGGCTGATAAGTTGTTTGTGGTATAAGCATATACTGTGAATTAAAGTCACCATCAGTTGTTTCCATTCTTTGTTGTTCTAACCATTTGTGCGTGAACATACCTTGTGGGTGATTTTGCCAAGCAAGATATTCTTCTTCTTCAACAGTGCTGTCTTCTAACTTTTTTTCTCGTGTTCTAATAACTGGTATTTTTTTTGCTTCATATCCAACATCTTCTAAATGGTTGTAAATTGTATCTTCTGTGTGTGGTGTACCAACACACAATATTCTATTTGAAAGTTTTCCAAATTCACTTACACGTTCTTTTATCTTTATTCTTTGTGCTTCTGATATGCAGTTGTCAGAAGTTTCAATATCATCTGCAATGATCATATCGGAGTGATAGCCAGTAAAACTTGCACCCAAACTTGTTACAGTTACAGATGGATTAAGTTGCATAACATCTCTATCAACAGTAAACGTTTCTGACTTCCATTGATACAAGTCTGATTTTAAGTGTTGCAACAATGGATGATGTTCTATCATTGAACGTATAAACAAGCTGTTTCGCAGTGCTAAGTTACGTTTTGCTGATATTAGTAAGCAAGTCCAATTTGGGTTTTGCAACAAGTTCCAACAAACGTATGCACCAATAATATAACTTTTGCCGCCGTGCCTAAAAACTTGCAACAATCTTCTGCTGTCATTGTTTGTGCTTTCTAACCAATCGCATATTTCTACGTGAAAGGGTGGGGTTGATTGTTGCGAAATAATATTCTGTGTATCTAAAAAAATTCTAAACGGAAGATATGCCATAACACTTGTTCATTAATTTTGTGTAATTCTCTTTTCAGCCAGTGTTATTAACTTGTTTGCTTCTCTTTTTTCTTCTTGTGAATTTTCACCAGTTGGATGTAAAGCTCCACTCTTTGCTTGTGCCAAATATTTTAACATTTGCAATTTACTTCTTTTTGCGTTGTCTAAAAAAGTAGTTTTCTTTATGTAGTCTTTGTCATCTTTTGGTGGGTAAGGTGTATCAAATAATTCGTGTGCTTGTTCAATTTCATTAGTCCAATAACCATCTGCAAATTGTTTTAGCACTTCTAAAAATTTTTGTTCTATTCTATTTTTCATTCTATTCCTTTTTATTGTGCTGGTATTGCTACAAACTCAACCAACTTATAAGCACGTGTATGAGAGCTAAGTTTGTCTAACTTGCAAGTAAGAACGTTACGGATGTCGATATGCCGATATGGAAGTAACGTGCAACACCAGCAAAAATATTTATGTGAAAGTGCCGTCACACTGATAGGTAAAATTAAAATACCTACCAGTGTGTGTTTAGATAAAGTTTTCTTTAAAATTTGCAGTCATTGCGTGAGAGTAATGTTTGTGAATAATGTTTGGAGAATTACCCATCACTTCTGCAAGTTGTTGTATGCTTTTGCCTTCTTCAATTTTCCAAGTAGCATAACTGTGTCTGAAAGAATACATACAGTAATTTTCACCTTCTGCATTCGTTCTCATATTTGCCCAAGTTAGAAAACTTTTGAAACTACGTCTAAAATCACTGTTGAAAACTTTTTGTATTTCAACCCATCTAGTGTCTAGTTTTTCTCGCAGTCTTCTAAAATGCCAATGCACACTTCCACCAGCATAAACATCACGTGCCTTACCAGTCTTACTGTTAAGTTTGTGGATATGGATTTTCACGTATTTTTTACCAACCTTTTCATCGTTGTCTACAATACGCACATCTTTCCATTTCAAACCTTTGCTAGCTTTTTCTGCGTCTGGTAAAAGTTCGTGTGGACGTAAGCCAGTACCAGCAAGTATCACAATCGCACTGTACATCAAAACACGTTGCTGTCTAATACTTCCATTCGGACTAGCTTCAATAAACATACGCAACTTTCTAAGCAACTTTCTAAACTCTGGCTTAGTAAAGTGAGGATGTCTATTAGACTTAACTTTAGTTTTTTTGATAGAAGGCTTTTGACTGATGTATCCTTTATCAAGTGCAAACTCCAACATCTTGTTAAGTTCAGTTTCTTCCTTGTTAAGAGTTGCAGTGCTCGGCTTGCATCTTACACCATCTTCAAATTTTACACTGTTCTCAATTCTCCACTTTTGGAAATCTGCAATAGCAACTCTGTTTATTGCTTCAACAGAAGTTTTACCAAAGTAGGGTACAAAGTAGTTACTGATTGTTGTTTTAGCAAACGTAGCAGTTGCCTCTTTTTTAGCACCATTGCTTACCAATCTGTCCAAATAAGCAATGTACTTGTTAGCAACATCTGCAAACAGATGCTTTTGGATAGGCAAATTGTTCTCAACTTTGTAGTTTTTTTCTGCAAACAAAGTAAGTGCCATCTGCTTTGCCTTTTCAACATTGTCGGTATTGGCACTTTTTCTTATCGGCTTTTTGCCTTTTACAGTGATGTAAATCTGCCACGCATCACTTCTTTCTCTCTTTTTAATTACAACACCTTTTTGTATTACAATCTTTTGTGGTGCTGTTGAACTTGCAATATTTTCTACAAGTTTCAGTTTAGGTTTCATACACGTGCTCCTTTCGTTAGTGTGTAAAAAAGTGTGCAAACTTCACAAAAAATAACTACACGGTGTGTAAAAATAATTGGTAAAATTTTGCACATAATTTTTAGTGTGCACAGATTGTGTAAAAATCCTACGATAGACTTAATAAAATTATAGCTTATTGCGGTTTTAAAAAGCAAGTTTTTATGGAATTAATTTTACCAACCCACCTAAAAACGTGTAGAATAAAGGTGTGCAAGTTACTTTTAATAAACTGCACACCACGTTTTTTGCTGATTTAACAACACTAGTAGCCGATTTTATTTTAGTGTGCGGTGTTTGTGTAAAGGTTTTTCTGTGCTGTTCTGTGTGCAAAAAATGCACGCACAAATCTACAGTGCAAGTTTGTAAACTTTTTTACACACATACAAGAACAAAGTGAAAAAATTGTGGAAACAAAAAAAATTAATCCACAAATACCAACGTTTATTTTTGCAAGTGTGCGATTCCTTGTGTTTGCATTTTTGGAAAAATATAGTATTAACAATCGTACTTTGTGGGCCGTTAGCTCAGTTGGTAGAGCAATTCCCTTTTAAGGAATGGGTCGTTGGTTCGAGTCCAACACGGCTCACCACAAAGTATGGGTTGGTAAAATTAATTTTTTCTACACCTTGCATTTCATTTCACAAATCTAGTAAAATTATTTTATAGGCACACATAAATACTTTTATAGGCACAATCACTTAGGCAATATAGCAACACTGTTTAGTAAGGGAAAACGTTGCAAGTCGTTACAAAAAAATTATCCCAAGTTGCACAAACAAAAAACAAAACGATGATGCACTGTGAAAAAGATACAACATCAGATTAATTAAAAGTTGTTGCGTTAGCTTTAATTAATTTCCGTTACGAAGCAGACATAAAAGGTACAGAATAACCGCCTTTCTAATTTTTTAGTTGTCTAATGCAATATGTCGGAAGTCTGTAAAGACTTTTATGCTTTGTCCGTAATGGGCGAAGTATGTCAAAAGAACTGTAAAGTAAACAGTTTAAGAAATACGAGTTTGCGAAAGCAAACGAGTAGATGAACGCAGTTCATCTCAAAACAACAGAAAGGAAATGAAATGGATTACTACTACACCAAACTCACAAAACAGAACACAACAGATTATTACAATATGATTGAAAGTGAGTACAAAAGACTCACAAGTCATATCATTACTTTTTACACGACACTTTTGGAAAGAGGTGTGATAAATGGCAAAAGAGAAAGTCTAACTGCTTTTGTTGAAAGATTGGAGATACTGACAAAAGACAAATATCCTCACAAAAGCAATCAGCACGATGAGCCAATTTCGATGTTGGATGCACTCAGTGGCATTGTGAAAAAAATCAACAAACGCAAAAACAACGATTTGACTACAAGACAGATTGATATGTTCAATCGCATAGTTAAAGATTTCAGCACTGCAATCTGCAAAGACGAGAACGCATTGGATAGGGAGATTGTGAATATGGTATGCATAGATGACAGCACACAAGATGCAACGTTTGGCAATGGCTTGTTTGAATTAAATTAATCGTGTAATTTGTCTACAAATAACAAACGAGAACAAACTTTGGAATTGGATAAAAGAAGAAGTAAAAAAATTACCTAACTATCCAAACACAACAGACAACCAATATTCTGATTGGCAAGATATAATGTTAGACAAAGCAGATGATAACGATGAATGGTATGTTGCAAATAATTTTAATGACTTGATGCCACAAGCAGTGCACGAACTATATGAAGCAATGGATGCTGTTGCAGATATGGATAAAGCAGATGAAAAATTTGCATTATGGTTTTTAGAAGCACTTGCAGATTGGAAACAACAACGTTACGATAGTATGCCAAATGAGTGAAGACAAAAACCTAAACGACAAACCTCACTATTCGAAATCTATATGGTGGCAGATTAAAAGTTTAAAACCAGTTTTTTGGATATTCGTTTTAATATTTGTTGTTATTGGATTGAATTATTATTTTTTTGGTAGCTATTAAACTCTACACTGTACAACACACTCAATCGTGTGTTCAGCAGCATCAATTTTGTTCTGTAAAACTCTACCAATAACTTGTCTGCATTCAGCAGTTTCATCTGCTTTTAAAACACGTGCAACACCTTTTGTGCTACTCAATACAAGTCTGTCACCTTTGTTAGCAGTTCCAATTACTCTAACTGGCACTCTACCAACCATTGCAACAAATGGGTGACTGTCATCGTTACCAGCTGATGCATTCATCATATAAGCTGGTTGAGTTGAAACAACACCAAAAACATTTGCATTCATTTCGCCTTCTGCTTCTGTTATTTCTTCTTCTCCACCAATAACAACCACAGTACCTTTTTGCATATAGTTGTCAGCCGCATATCTTTCAGCAACGTCAGAATATTGTGCACCAGTAGCAACTGCGTGAACAATGTTAGCTCTTATATCAACTAGTGTAGCCGCACTTGCACCATCGTTTGCACTTTTGAATGCAGTGAAAGCTCCGCCAGCATTTCCGTGTATTGTAGTTCCATCATCTGCAAAACTTTCATCCCAAACCCAAAACAAGTCTTGTTCTGTTGAAGATGAGCCTTCTCCTCTGTTGACTTTTAATCCACTGAAAGTAGGCATACCAGCATTTGCAGAAACGTTTCTGTTTACTTCGATAATATTGTCCTCAACACTTAGTGTAGAAGTATTGATGATTGTTTGTGTTCCATCGACAGTAAGATTGCCGTGCACTCTTACGCCATCATCTGTAACAGTCATTTCAGTGTTACCATCACACGTTATCGTAACAGTTCCATTACTGCCAGAATCCGAAGCAGTCACGTTTGTGTTATTTTGCGATATGGATGTTGAGGATAAGGTTGCGAAACTTAAATTTCCACTTCCATCAGTTTTTAAAACTTGATCAGAACTTCCGTCTGACGTAGGAAATTTAAGTACTCCAATTTTTACTTTACCAGTTCCACTAGCTGATATTTCTAAATCATCATTTGTTCTGCTAGCACTGATTGTGTTGTCAATAATTTGTACACCATCGTTAGAAATGTTACCAGTTACAGAAATATCTGCTGTTGGATTGAATGTGCCAGTTGTTGTAAGTGTACCAGCAACAGCCAATGTTTGTCCACTTGGTACAGTAATTGTACTGCCAGTTGAACCATTTAATGTGTCTACTTTTAATGTACTCATTTTTTATTCTCCAATGTATTTAATTAAATTACTCTTAAATTAGTGTTGTTGCTTATTGTAAAGATAGCTCCACTCGCAACAGTTAAATTTCCAAAAATTACACTGTTAACACCACTGCCAGTGTTTATTGTTGTGTTTGTATCCACAGTGTCTTTGTTTGCAAAAAATCCGCCATCGCCAGTAAGTCTTATCGGTAATGCAGATTCAAATTCTTCACTTTCAAATTTGTATAATAATGAACTTGCAAGTGTTATGTGGACATCGCCATCAACACTTTCTACTTCAACTGCTGAACTTCCGTTATCAATTCTGTTTTGGAAAGTCGTCTGTCCAGTAGGTGAGATACCAGCATTGGTTAATGTTGTATTTAAAAATCCTTTTGAAACAGCATCTTTGTTATCAACTGCATCTGCCAAGTTTGTTATTCTGTGATTGGTAACACTTATTTGTCCAGTGCCAGCTGCTTCTAATTCTAAATCTGCATTTGATGCTGTTGCACTGATTACATTATCTGCAAAATTTATATCATCAATTGAAACAGAAGTAAGATTGCTTAATGTTAAGTTACCACTTGTTGTAGAAATCGTGTTGCCATTAATGTTGATGTTGTCTGTTTGTAAACTTGTTAACGTACCCAAACTTGTGATGTTTGGTTGTGCCGCAGTAGTCAAAGTTCCAGCCACGTTTGTAGCACTGATGTTGCCGTTTACAACGACTGTGCCAGTGCCACTCGGTGACAGAACTAAATCGTCATTTGTTCGTGTTGCTGAAATATTGTTGTCATTTATTGTAATGCCATCTAAAGCTGTTGAACCACTTACTGCTAAAGACGAGAGTGTACCAACAGATGTGATGTTTGTTTGAGCCGCAGTCTGTAAAGTACCAGTCACGTTGGTTGCAGTAATGTTTCCATTAACTTGAACTTGTCCAGTACCACTCGGTGTTAAAACAATGTCATCGTTAGTTCTTGTAGCAGTAATGTTATTGCCATCTATGCTTATGCCATCAATTGCCAATGTAGTTAATGTGCCTAAACTTGTGATATTTGGCTGTGCCGCAGTTTGTAATGTGCCAGTCAAATTTGTTGCCGAAACGTTGCCGTTAACTGTTACGTTATCATCTAATGCAATTGTGCCAGTTGATGATGCAACAGTGTTGCCGTCTAAAGTTAAGTTGTCTACTGTAAGTGCCGTAAGTGTGCCTAAACTTGTGATATTTGGTTGTGCGGCTGTTGTAAGTGTTCCACTTATATTGCCACTGACTGATAACGAACCTAATGATAAACTGCCACTAATTGAAAGATCACCGCCCACTGATACGTTGCCCGAAGTTGTAATTGTGCTACCTTCAAAACTGTCTGTTACTGTTACGTCTCCACTTGAATCAAATTTTAAAAATGTATTTGCACGTGTTGAAGGTATTGTAAAATCTGTTGGAGCTCCACTAAAATGATCAACTCTTAAAACTCTATTTTGTATTTTGTCATCAGCTTCTTGTAAGCCTTGTGTAAGTCTGTCTAATTCACTGTTGATTGCAGAAGCTGTAAATGCACCACTTGTTTGAAAGTCAGTTGTTCTAACAACGTGTGTGTCTCTTTTTAAAATGATTGTAGAACTTGATGATGGTGCAGAATTGAAAACAATGCTACCAGTACCACTTGTGCCAGTGTTGAACTGTATTGTGTAGTCAACTGTTTTTGTTTTTAAAACATTATCTACGTATACTTCAATTGAATCATCATCTGCGATTTCAAAATTGAAGGTAAATGCAACTGTTGAACTGTCAGCACTGTAAGTTAATCTATTTGCACTATCAGTAAATGTACTAACTGTCATATAGGAATTCCTTTGTTTCTAATAATATTTATTTTTGATTGGGTAAAAAATTAGGAAGGCTTTCGTATATAAAATTATTATATTTTGATTTGCCTTTTTCCTTTAATGCATTTTTACGCAAATTTCTTTGTCGTTTGTTGTAACCAGTTGGATCAACCAATTGTGCAATATATTCGTGCAGATATTTTCTGTACAACATTTTTGTATACCAAAGTGATTGTGCTGGCACTAAGTCTAAAATTGTTTTTGTGCTATTTCTCATCAATCTATTAAAATTGTAATCTTCATCGTAAAAATATTTAGATGCTTGTATTGGCACTTCTGTAACAACACTTGAAACTTTTAAGAAGTCACTGAAAAGTACTCCCAATACATCATTAGCAATTCTGTTTTGTGATGTGTATTTTGTTCTTCCGCCAGTTACAGCACGCAAAACATTTTCTCCACCAGCAAGTATGAACAAGTCTTGTACAATACCTAATGCTCCACCTTGTTTAATTGCTTGCACAAAAAATTCATTATTTGGTTTGTAAGTTTCTCTGCCAGCCAAATACTGTTTTAGTTGTAAAACAAGTCCACCCATAAATGTTAATGTTGCTGTAAGTGCGGCTGTTGTAGAAACAGTGCTTGCAAGTCCTTCTTGTTTGTAACTTCTCATATAAACTTTTCTAAACAAACTTATTGGATGTGCTTTAAACTGTGTCATTGATTTAATTACTTGTCCGCCAACACCAAGTGGATCGTTGAACAATGCGGCACTATCAATATCAAACTGTGATGGTGTCATTACCATTGTGTCTGTTGCATCGTGTAGTGCGGAAGTTACTTTCTGTCTTAAACTTGCTTTACCATAAGCAAATTCAAAAGTGTTTTCTGTGATAGCATAAGGATCAATTCTGCCTTTTTCATCAAGTGGTTGCATTCTTAAAAGCATTCTCCATTCTGCCTCTCCACCTTTTTTTTCTCCTCTTATTCCAAACTTTTCTAATTGTTTTCTAAACTGAGGATTAAGTTGTTCAAATGGAACTTTGTTTTTTATTAGTCTGCCAAGTTCTTGTCCGTAAATGCCAGCCGCCATTGCTTTACGTCCTTCTGTCCACCAATTCAAACCACTGAATTTAAAAACTGCGTGTGCAGTTCTAACACTAAGTCCTTCTGCTTTACCGAAGTTTGTTAAACTATCACTTACGTTAAATCTTTCTTGTAAAGCTCCCAAATAACTTTCACAGCCTTCTAACATATAACGTGCATAATCTTTCATATCTGACGGAGCTCCACTTTTGCCAAATCTAAAAACAGATGAAAGTAAGTCTGCCATTGGCAAACCAAATAATTTTTTGCCAGCAATAATCATTACTGGTGTATCCATCAAAGCTGTAATAGTTGCACTTCCAAGTTTTGCTGCGGCTTCAAAATTTCTTAACGTTGTAAATCCACTTGCAAGTTTTGATGTTTCAGCAACAATTGGATTTATTTTTCTATCTAAAAATCTTTTTACTGCATCAACTTCACCAAGTTTGCCTTTCATTCTAAAAGCATTTTCATATTTTGGATTTTTTTCTAATTCACTTATGAAACGTGAAACTCCGTTTCTGTAGTCTGCACCAAAAAATTGTATCAAACTCAATTCACGTGATGTTTCATTAAAATAGTTCATTAACAAAACTCTACTATCTACATCACTAAATTTTCTGCTTATTGCATTAAATGTTGCTCCATCTTTAAATGTAAGTGTTGGTATTCTGTCTTGTGGCATTGCATCAACTGGATTTGCATCGTCTGTATCAAACAAACCTTTCAAACTAGTATCGCCTTGTTCTCTCCAGTCTGGTGTACTCTTTTGTGTGTAGTTGTCGTAAATTGTTGTTGCTATCTGTGTACGTGCTTGTAAATCGCCGTGTACAGCTTCATCTAAACTTTCTGCAACTTCATTGATAAATTCATCTTTGTTGGCATTTTTAATTTTATTCTGTGCCCATCTTACTTTTATGTTTTGTTCTAATAAAATATTGTTATCTCCATTTTGTTTACGTCTTTCAAACATCTTATATTTTGCATCAAAAAATTCTTTTGCCATTTTGTATGCTTTTATGTTCTTTGTTGCAGATTCAACATTGTTTGGATTTCTAAAAAATATAAAAAACTCAGTTAACATATCGTCTAAGTTTTTTTGATTTTGAATAAAGTTAATTGGATCTTCACCAATTTGTTTTCTTGTCTTTGCTAAAAATTCTCCCAATGAATTTTGAAATAAACTTTTTTCAATATTTTCTAATGGAATGTCAGCAGTATCATTTGTGTTATAAATCATACTGATAAAAGCACGTTGCAGTGCTCTTTGTTTTGTAAGCTTTTTGTCAGAAGCTTGTATCTTTTCTGTAATTTTATCTAGTTCTTCAAATCTTGTTTTCAGCTGTGTTTCAGTGCTTAGTCTTCTAATTGTTTTATCAACTTCATTTTTTGTTTTTATGTTGAATTCATTCTCAACAATTTTTTGCAAAGAAGTTACATCGCCATCTTGTGTTTCAAAATCTTTACCTTCATTTTTTAAAGTTTCTTTATTTTTACGAACTTTTTGTAATAAAGTTTCTTGTTCGTCAGCTTCTACTGTTCTGCCAACAGTTTTTGAAAAATCATCAAAACATTTTTTACTCATATTAACTTCCTATTGGTAAGCATAGATGTAATTCTTCTATTGCTTGTCTTTCTTTTTTTAGTGCTTGTTGTTTGTTTTTTAAATCAACTAATATTCTGCCTAATGAATCTTTTGCGGCTTCTTTTGGATTCCTAATAATAAGTTCGCCAGTATCTTTTTTATAAGTTATACCTAAGTCATCTAACTGTCTTTTTTTGAAGACTGGCTGGCTCATTACAGCAACAATCATATCATCTACTTGTTTTGCAGTTTTGTTGTACAAACTACCTCTGCTTTCATCTGCTGCTGAAATAATATCTTTTGTTCTGTAAGCTTCTTTTGTCTTCAATAAGTCATCACTTGACTGTCTGCCACCTCTGTTTGCAATTAGTTGTTTGTCTATCTGTTTCACACTAGAATCTTGTAATTCTGTGTTTAATTGTTTTTTCTTTAATTCAACAGTTTCACTTAATGTTCTAATAGTTTGTTGTGCTTCTTTTTTTGGTAGCTTAGTTGTACGTTTGCCATTTTTTACGTTGAAAACACTTTTTACTTTGCCAGTATCATCAAGTTCTATATCAAAACTTTCTTCTTCTATTTTAACACGTGTTCTTTCTACTTGTGTGTCATCTAATTTTGCAGTTCTGCCAGTTTGTTTTTCTAACAGCTTTGTTCTTTGTGCTAGTCTTTCAAATGCAATTACTTCGTCATCTAATGTATCAGTGAATTTGAATAGTACTTGTGGAAATACATTTTTATCAATTCTTGTTTGAAGGGTAGGTACGATTTTTACAATGTCAAATCTACTGCCTTCAACAACAAGGAAGTTATCTTCTTTGTATAATTTTGCACCTCTGTCTTTTATATTTTTACTTACAAATCCATCTGTCCTTACAATAATGGGTGTTTCGGTAAGATTGGATATATTGGTATTTTTGAGTAAGTTTGTATCTGTTGCTTCTGCTGTGCCAGTTCTTCTGTTTGCACCTAAAATTGTTTTTGCTCCAACTAAATCTATATCTGTTGATTGTGTGCCTTCATCTAATGGACTTTTAATTTTGTTTACTTCATCTAATACTTCTTTATCAACTTTTATTTGTTGACTACGTGCGGCTCTAAATGCACCACGTGCGCCATCTACTACTGATGACAAACCAAAGCCAGCACCAAAAGCAAAACCTAAATTTAATGCAACATCATCTAAACCAAATTCAATGCCTCGTGCTTCTTGTGCGGCAAGTGCAAGTGGAGTAATTGTTGTTCCTTCAATTATTGCGTTCGCAGCTCCAATACGACTTGCTCTGCCTAACCAACTTACAGCTTTACCAGCACCAAATGTAAAAGGTATAAAATTTATAGGATCGAGTGCGGCTCCAACAAACATACCACCAAATCTCGCAACCTTACCTAAACCAGTTGCACGTTCTGTTATTGCATTTGCTTGTTCTTGTATTGCAAGTTCATCTTGTATGTTACGTGCAATATCCCAAGTTAAATCTTCACTCCAACTTATATCTTCTCTGTAATATGGATTGCTTTCATTCCATTCATCAAAAGCAATTGTATCGTCTTTGCCATTACGTGCTCTTACAAGTAAATTATAATCTTTTGCGTATGCTAAAGTTGTTTCTTCAAAACCTTGTTTGATACCAATACCTAAATTATCTAAAACAGAACTTTTAGGTTGTTGTATGTCACTTGGCGATTGTACTTTGCCAAATTTACTGTCTGGTGTTAGTGCACTCATTAAGCAACATTGTCTCCACTTATTGCAACATTTTCAATTTTTTGTTCTATTTCAATATCTCTAATAATGTCTGTTAAGCTTTGTAATGGAGTCATTAAACTGCTTTCAGTGTTAGAAGTTGATCTCACCCTTAACGTGTTATTCTGCCATTGTTTGATAACTTCATTTTGTACTGCTTTGTCTGTAAGTTTACCTAAGTAGTCAAAAGTTGATAGGTAGTCCAACATATAAGGCTGTATTTTTCCATCTTTAATATAGAAACTTATTGCATTCAAATTTTGTTGTTCACGTGTAGATACAGCTAAGTCACTCACAAAAATATCTACATAAGGCATACCTTCTTCATCGCCAATTTCTTTGTAAAATATTTCTTTTAATTTTTGTACTTTTTCAAATGTGCTTGTTTCAACTTCAACATCTACAGCTCCAACACGTGCACCAGTGGTTTGAATGATTTTTGTTGTAGGTATTTGACTGTTTACTTTTGCATTAAAATTTTTTGGTTTGTCAAAGCTCCACGTTTCATCAAAATCAATCATTGATGTTTCGTTTTCAAATCCATCATCACTCGAAACAATAACATCTGAATAAACAAAACTTTTGCTACCACTTGGAAGTTTTTGAAAAATTTCGCCAGCAAATAAAATATTAGAATTTTGAACTAGTTTAACTGTACCGCCTTCAACAACAACAGTGTATTCATCTTTGTTTTCAACAACGTCTTGTAATGTAAAATTTGCAGAACTTGTGATGTTGTAACGATGTGGATTGTCAAACATATCATTAACATTTTTTGCAATTTCTGCTCCGTTGTAACCATTTGGTATGAAAACTGTTTGATCATTTATTTCTACAAATTGATAAACTCCGCCAGTGTTACTAAAAAGTTTTATTGTGTTATCAATTGCTTTTTCATTGTCACCAACAGTAGCTAACGTTTTTGTGTAATAAGCATAAGCACCAGCATATATGTCATTGAATAAATCTTCATTACCTCTAAATGCATCGCCAAAGTTTTCTTTAAATGCATTTGCAAATTGTTCTTTTTCAGATGTAAAATCTTGTCTACTATTTTTTAGTGCATCTTCATTTTGTTTTAAGTCTGTCAAACTTTGCCAAATAGTGCCAGCATCACTTGGACGTTGTTCAATCATATCGTAAACAACACGGAAGCCTTTTGTCATATCACTGTCTTTTAAAAAATGATTTGTGTACTTGCCAAATTGTGCTTTGTGTTTTGCTACAACACTCAATGCATTTGATTGATTATCTGCACCTTCAAATTCTGTTTTGTATGCTTCTAAATTTGCTTTTGGCATAAGCAACATTCTATCTGCACTTACACCAACATTTGCCTTAACAAGATTGTGTGTTTTTGTTATCTCAGTTTCATTTTCAAAACTGTACTCAACACCTTGTAATGATAAAATTTTAAATGGATTGCCTTCATTTATTGCTTTTTGTTTAAAACTTACAATGTTTGAAATGCCATCTATTTTAGCTTGTGCAATAATTAAATCTTCATTTCTTTGTGCACTTGGCTTTTGTTGTAAAATAGATGCATATTGTGATTGAGCTTCTTTTAAAATATTTTGACTTTCACTCAATGAACTAAATCTACTTTTGTTTATATCTGGTGTTATTGTTTCAATTAAATTTATTTTATTTTCAAAATCTTTTAATTTTACATCATTGAAGAACAATGCTTTTGCGTCTTCAATATTTGGAGTGTCGCCAGCATCTAAGCCTTGCAAACTTGTTTCATACCAATTTTTAAATGACGTAGCAAAAGTCTGTCTTTCAACATTGTTTGATGCAATGTCATATCTTAAAAGTGTATTAAGTTGATTTGCATATTTTACACTTTCAGCATTTGTCAATGCTAAGCCAGTTTCAAAACCTTCTACTTTGAAAGTATCATTTATATCCGTTAAAAGTGTTTCAATTTTTCCATCTCTTACATTTTCAATAAATTGTTGTTTGTCATCTGCTTTATTGAATTCATTGATCAATGAACTTGATACAATTTCATTTCTTAAACTTTTTTTTAATCTTAAAATTGTTGTTGGATTTGCATTTTGTTCTTCTAATGCTTTAATGTTGCTGATTACATCAGCATAAAAATTTATACTTGTGTTTGTGTCATAACCTTCATTTTTTATTGAAGCCGTAAGTTGTGGAAGTATGTTGTCATATCTTTGTTCAATATCTGCAACTTGTTTTCTCAAATCAAAACTTAATTTGTTGTTTGATATACTTCTGTTTACTCTGTTGCCAATACCATCTAACCAATTTGTCAAATCTGGTAGTAGGGTAGAAGGCACATCATTCAATGCTTTAGTTTTGTATGCATCAAATTTTTGTCTGTATTTTTCTGGTTCGTATTGATGTTGTACAGATAAGTCATTTAATTCATTTTCAGCTGTTGTTTTAAAATTAGAAACAAAAGCTGCTTGTGCACCTTTTCTGTATGCTTCACCACTCAGTGTCAATGATGCATCACTTGCAACAAAGTTGTTTACATTTTGCTGTTGCTGTTTGTAGCCTTGTTCGTATGCTTTTATCTCTGCTTGTGTGTCAGCAATACTGTTTGCATAATTTGCAACTTTTTGAATATTTTCTACAACACCTTTTACTGGCACTGGTTTTGTAAAATTTGGCTTTGGTGTAAATTTAGATTGATAAGTTGGAATCTTAACCATTATGTTATTCCTCGTCTTGCTAGTGTTAGTTCGGCATTTAACAATCCACCAAGTTCAGCTTGCTGTCCACTTGCATATAAATTACTTGCACTCATACCAGCACTTGCAATTCTACTTGCTGTTCCGTATCTGTCGTAAAAATCATCTTCTGCAAATGCACTTGCTGTGCTCGCAAGTACATCTACTGGTGTGTTTTCTAATCTGACTCCACTGATACCATAAAGTGCTCTCTGTTTACCTAGTGCTAATGCTAATGCTCTTTTTCTTTTACTTTTTCTAAGTTTGTAAGTTTCTTCTTCTTGTGCGGCTTGAAACTTAAATGCTTGTGCTTGTTGTTCCAAAATACTTTTTTGTACTTGTCCACTGTAAACTAAACCACCAGCACCAATAAGAGGTGCGGCTGTGTTTGCATATTTCAAACCAACTTTTAAAGCTGTTGATAATGATTTAAGTGTACTGCCTTGTGCCGCAAGTGCACCAGCTTGTCCAGCAGCCATTGGTGCAACTGATGTACCAGCCGCAGATGCTGCCGCACCAGCTCCAATGCCGCCAGTTGCGACTGCTAATGCTCCGATTGCTAATACTGGAAGTAATTTACGAGGTGCACACATTAAGTTCTATTCTCCACAATTAAAATCTTTTCTTTTCCAACGTAGTAGTGACTGATTTCTTTAAATTTTAAAATATTTAGCCAACTGATGCTTGCTTTGTGTCCACTCCAAACTTGCACCAAATGTCTTTTATCTTTGTGTTGTTTTTTCTTTTTTTGAATTAATTTTTTTGCTTCTATGGTTACACGCAACCAATAATGATTAACTAATGGTGTTGCCAAAAACCAATACCAAACTTCATCTTCATTTACTTGCGTGCCAGCTACTAAAAAAGGGATATTGTTTTCTTCTGTACCAGTAAGTCCATCTTCAAGTTCATCATATATGTTGATTAAACTTTGTTTGGTAAAACCAGTTAATTGTATTTCAATATCATCAGCCTTCCTACAATTTTCAATGACATACTTAAAATGTTTAAAATTAAGTTTGTGTCTTGTAGGTTTTATGCTTGTTGAAATTTGCCCGTCGAAAATCCACATTCAGTTGTTAACGAAAGTAGTGTCATTGGCAATGCTTCATCTACTGTAATAATAAGTTGAGGTTGTGCTCCTATCCCATTTATTCTTACTCTCTTAATACCAGTAAATTCTGTTATACCAGCATTCAATAAGTTACTTCCTAAATTTCTAAATGAAACTGTTTTGCCATCTACTTTTGCACTTTTTGATTTGTGCAGTTGTAGTTCAGCAAATAGTTTTCTAATTCTTTCTCCACTTATTAAACTGTTTCCAATATTAAATGTTATTGGCAAAGTTTTAGCAGTACTTGTGTATCCATAACCAATCTGTGTTGATGATGAAACAACATTCAATGAAAAGTTGCCAGCCGCAGTTACAGTAACATCATCGTGTGTTACACCATTTGCAATAACTTTGACTGTTTGTGATTGTAAACCATTTGCACCAGCATAAGCACTGCCAGTACTTGATGTTGAAAAATGACAATCTAAATAAATGTCCTCTTCTGTAAGTTTTTCTAAAAAGTAACCATTTGCTCTGTCAATTAAACAATACAAACTATCGTCAACTTCAACTATTCTTTTTATTGTGCCAGTGGTTGTCCATCTGCTCCAACCAATAACGTCTCTTTCAACATTTATGCCCATAACACAAAGTTCGCCATCGTTGACAACAAAAAGATAGTTTGTGTTTGTATCTTTGTAATTTTTTAAGTATTCAATATCAGTAGCATTGTTCAACATTGTGTGATGAACAAGTGAATAATTTTTAGCTGAAAATGCATCTGTGTTAAAATTATAAACAAATGCTCTTAATTGTTTTGCACTCCTATCTATAAACATTGTTTCATTATCAACAACTTTTGGAGTAGCACTGCCAGTCTGTATTCCATATCTTGTCTGCTGTCTTATCAAAACATTTGATGGAGTTACTGGTTCACCAGACATATCAAACTCTCCGTCTGTTGTGAAAATGAATAGTGCTTGTTGAGATATGATATGTTTTATAATGTTAAGTTCATCACTGGCAATCGTAAATGTAAAACCAGCATCATCTGTAACTTCGCCAGTTGTTGTAGTACTTCCGCCACTTTCTGTTACAACTCTTGTTGTTGGTTTAAAATTAAAAAAGTCACCAGACTGTGATGCAAAAATTGTTTGTGGCTTATCTCTGCTTCCACCAAAAATTAATCTGTTTTGATGAAATGATATTGAACGAGGATAACCGCCACCTTTTGTTGTGTCAAAATTACTAAATGCAGTTATTTCCCATTCATTGCCAGTTGATGCTTGTGTGTCTGCCAAATCTTCAATCACATCAGCAACAGCAACAGTTGTGTTTGTAACACTTGTAATTTTACACAAACCAGCATTTAATTTTACGTGCATACCAATATGTCCATTAGGAAAACTTGCATTTACCCATTCGTAATTTCCACTGCTTAAAGTTAAGTTTATGCCACTGCCAGTTTTTGCACTTGGTGTAAGAGTTGTTGCAAAACTAAAATTTACTAATGGATAAAAGTCAAAAGTTAAATCTCCAATTGCCCAATCATCGTGTGCTGTGCCTCTAACAAGTTGTAATGGTGGCATATTAGCTTCAACCATAATCATTACATCAAATGTTTGTGCAAATCTTATGTCATCAATATTTGTTGTTGTTATATCAAAGTTGTTTCCGCCAACTCCATTTGTTAAAACTGCAACACGTGCGTCTCTGTAATATACGTGTATTTTTGCTGTTGATGAAATAGTTGTATCTGCTGGCTCAACAACTAAAACATATTCTTGTCCTTCACCAAACTTAAAAGGTATTAATCTGCTTTTTGAATGAAATGAACCAGTCACAACATTTGTACTTCCATCTGCTAATGTTGAACTGTCTAAGTTAGAACTTATAAATTGAAAGCCTCTACGTCTATCTATACCGCCTTGTGGTAATATTAAAAAGTTTTCGCACTTTTCTAAACCAGCACGATAGATACCAAGTTCGGCTCTACCTTTTATAAAGTCTCCAACTTCACCTTGTGTGAAAGTTGTTTGTGTGTATCTTCTAATACTCATTAGTTCTGCTCGTGTCTAAATCTATCTGAACTACTTCCTAAAATATGTGCTTCAATCAATCTGCCAGCTGGCATAATGCTAGTAGGCGGATTTTCTTGTCCATCAGCTATACGTGATGCACGTAACTTTTGTTGAAAGTCTTGTGCCAATCTTTGTTGCAATGAGCCACTAGCTGTTATTGCTTCATTGATTTCAACAGCTACTTTTGAAACTAATGCTTCTACAAAAAATGATGGCATATTAGTTTCATTTACGTCTTGCACGTATTCTAAAAATAAAGTTTTGTTATTAGTAAAAATCTTTTGTCCTTCTTTTTTGTATGTAAAATCTGCTTGTCCGTTAGCATCAAAAGTACTTCTTATTCTAATGATGTCTGCTGGTAGACTAAAAACAAATAAAAATTTTTTATCTGTTGGTGTTTCAGTTAATCTGTTTAATTGTACTTTTTTGATAGCAAAGTTCCAAAACGTGTAATAGAGCAATGATTTTTTGATGTTTTCATACATTACTGAACAAACGTTGCTTTCGTGTGTACCATCAGTAAATGAAGTAATTGTGTCTGCTCCACACTTGATTAGTGCTTGCGAGCAAATATCAAATTTTGTTGTCGCCATTGGTAAATTCCTTTTTTTAATATTTATTGGAATGCAAAAAGAAGAAAGCCGTCATCAAAAGACAACGGCTTTCAAATTGAGTGAGGATTGCTCCTTATTCAGTTACGTTGATTAATGCAACACCAGTAGCATCGATCACTGCCGCACCAGCTGAGAATTCGCCAGCAACTAAGTGTGATACTTTTTGTGGAACATAGTTAATCATTGCAGTTACATCTTTTCCAATTGCTAAGCCAACACTGTTTTTTTGGAAAGCATAACATTTTCTTACACCAGTAGATGCTTCATTCAATAAGTTTGATAGAATTATGTTGAATCCTAAAAAGTTTGGAATGAAACCAGTTGTAAGTGCAGTGTTTGAAATAACACCATCTGCCGCAGTTGTTACACCACTGTCTGCTAATAAGTCAGTAAGTGCTGCTGGTGACATAACCATATATCTTTCAGCAGTATCTACACTGTTTGAGTTTAATCCTTCAGCAACTTCTAAAAATTTTGCTTTAGTTAAACCACCACTTGCAGTTACAGTTGTCGATGGTGATGATGCATCTAGTACAGTTATGATTTCTGAATCATAAGCTCTTGCCAAAGCCGCACCAATTGACTCTGCATACGTTTGTCTAAAATCAAAATTTGTTTTTAATTGATCAAAGTCATCAACGTATTCAGCAGCAACATAGTTGTTTAACGTTGCTGTAACTTGTGCGTGACTTGCTACTCCGCCAGTGTATGTTGCAGAGCCGCCTAATGATTTAGAAGAGTCTGACATTACTGTTACATCTTCAAATCTACTTTTGTTTTTGATATATCCACCTTTTGATAATGTATTGAATTTGTAAGTTGAACCGATTACGTTTCTTACAGTTCTTACACTACCAGCAAGTTTTGAAGTTTTTTGCTGTGCGGCGTGGATTACGTCATCCGCAAACTGGGTTACAAATGCATTTGATACAGTTGAACCCGCATTAGATAAAGCCATTGCTTTTCTCCTTTGTTATTAGTTAATGTAAAAAATGCTGAATTATGTTTTAGGTTTTTAGGCAGTGAAGTTATCTAAAAACAAAAAACGTTCGAACTTGTTTTTAACGTGTACCACACGAACAAACTTATTTGTTAAGCAGAAGGCTTTTGCAAGTTGTCTTCGTATATATTTATAGAAAGGTTTTCGAAACTGTTTTTGATGATATTAATTTTTCTATATGTTTCAATTTGTTTAACAAAACTTACACCATCATCTTCTCTGTACATACTGCTTGCTCCGCCATCAAATCCTACAAGCATAAGACTTTTGAAACCTAAAAGTGCTCCCATATAGATTGCCAAATCTCCACTGTTCCATCTTGTCATTGAATAAGTTGGAAAACGTAAACAAAAAAATTTACGTAAGTTTCTGCCGCCACTGTTACGTGCCCAATTGTATTTTAACAATGGTGCAACAACTGGAATATCAACATCATCTTCAACCATCTTCAATAACACTTTTGTGTCTTGTGCTACAATCAAATCTGGTTGAAACTCTTTGTAGATATAGTTGCAACCAATAACAAAACTTTTATTCTTCTGTGTTGGATTGCTTTTGTAGAATCTAGTTAATTTTTCTAAATTTAGATTTTTTCTACTTGTGCCATTACCAATAATCCAACAAGTGCTATGTGTAAATTGTTTTATAGATGTCCATCTACCTAAATCATCTATTAATTGTGTAATATCTTTTTTGTAATATTTTTCTAGTTCAGCAACTTCTTTTATAGATTTAGGAAATAGTCTTTCTTCATCTCTATTTGCTTTCATTAACTTTTGTGTTTTTTAATTACTCTGATTGAAGTTGTAAGTGATGCACCAGTATGTTTTTTAAATCTACCAGTATGTTTCATTAAACGTAAGTTTTTGCCTTTGCCCATAAAATGAAAACCTTTTGGTGCTTTTATTTTTTTTAACATTATCTTTTTCTCCTCTTTGGTGTTCTTTTGTAGATGTCCGCATCTGCTTTACGTGCTCCACCTCTGCCAGTAACAAAACTGTTTATTCTGCCTCTCTGCCAAGCTGCTAATGAAACACGTCTGCTACCACTGCTAAAATATGCACCAGCAGCACGTCTTGCTACTTGTCTAAGTTGTCCTTCTGTAAATCTTGTTTTTGCGGCTTTTGTTCTAATAAATGATTTTAGACTACTTTTTCTTTTTTGCATTTTTTCTCAACTTTCTAAAATCAGCAGAAGTTATTCTGTTACGTGGTTTCGCCACACGTGCAATCTTCATCTGTTTTGCACTGTATTTTTTATTTCTTCCTTTTGGCATTATCTTTTTTTCCTTCTTTTATCGCCAGCACGAAACTTACTAATCCTATTCATCATAGTAGGAGTCAGTAAGCCCATACGATACAATCTTGCTGTACGTTTTATTTCACCAGCCGCACGTGTTCTATTACGACTGCCTTTAATGTACTTGCTAGCAACACCCATTGATTTTTTAACTTTTTTAAATTTTCTCATCGCCAAGCTTTACAGCTCCAATATCTCGCAGTAGTTCTATTACGTGCAGTGCTACATTTGTGACGTGCCATAAAACTACGTTTACGTGCTGGTTGATTTTTTTTAATGCTAAGTTTGGGATCTCCAAACCTAACAACAATGACATTTCCAGTTTTTGGATTACGCACGTACACAGCTGACTTTTTGCTTTTGCCGGGCGTTCTAAAAGGTTTGTTTAATTTAACTTTTCTACCTTTGTAATTTGCCATTAATATTTTCTTTTTCTTTTGCCTTTACTTTTGGATTTAGTTTTTTTTGTTTTTCTTTTTTTACCCATACTGTGCATTCGTCTTTTTATTATTTTCATTGATTACTCCTTATGTTGTTTTGGCACTGACGTTTTGAAGAAACAGCAACAAACAGAATGCGTATCCCATACACCCCCAATGGCGATGGTTACTAATTGTTGTTGATAACAACAGTGCCGCAAATATTTATATGTTGGAAGAACAAGTGACTGCTGTAAGGTTAATGTGTAGAAACTGCATTTGTTATAACAGCAGTCACTCATTAAAAAGTGTTGAGTGGTAAATGTAAACTATGGCTAAAACAGATATTATCTACCACTCAACCATTTGTTTATCGTAAGGGAATAAGTCAAATGTACTGATATTTATGCTTATTTTTGTGCCTAAAAACTTGTGTTTTATGACAGTGGGTTGGTAATATTTCTTCAAAATTGAAATAAGCCGCACTATACAACAATTCTAGCTGTACATTTGTGTCGCACTTCAGTTGACGTATTAGGAATCTGCTGTAGAATTTTTATATGATTTACGAGTTTGTGATAGTAAAAAAAAGTATTATTACCTA
>TARA_A100001201_G_scaffold35858_1_pt1 | contig 28985 bp, 37 predicted proteins | sample TARA_A100001201 | Tara Oceans TARA_A100001201 (sample SAMEA2619872) | marine metagenome | biome: marine biome (ENVO:00000447); feature: surface water layer (ENVO:00002042); material: "saline water (ENVO:00002010), including plankton (ENVO:xxxxxxxx)" | depth 5 m | reverse complement strand
TCATAAGGAACATACCTACCACTAATCTCATTCCAAGCGTGGTCTTTTGTAACGTGAGCAGATGTAGTCTCTATACCAACCACGTGTTTGTACCATTGTCTCATCACAAACTCAGGTGCTTTAATTATAAGCATACAATGTTGATGCCTAAATGGTGAATGATGTTTATGTTTAATTAAGAACTTAGATAACTTTCTATCTCTTGAAGTAAACTCTTCACTAAATCCATCAAATGAAACCCTAGCGGCGTTTACAGGTGTTAAGTCATCTCCTAAAGTATCTACTAATTCTATAAAACCCTTGTCTAAAACTTGTATTTTCATAATTCCGATATTGTTTTGAATTGTATATTATGTTCTGATAATAAATATTTTAATACTTCTCTAAAGTGTAAATAATTTTCTTCGTTCCACATATTATCATTCCACTCACCAGCTATGTGAGATTGAAACATAAAACTACTATCCCAAATGCTGATATCTTCTGATTGATTAATACCATCACAACCATAAAATGTTTTACAGCCAAAGTCTAAACCAAAGTTTATTTTATCGTGTGCAGCCACCCAATCAAATTGTTCACCAATAGCCTTCGCGCTCTCTTGGTTACAACCCCAACCTGGCATACGAAATCCCTTTGGTGTGTATCCTACAGCGTTCCATACTTCCATACTTCTTTCTATTCTAGCAACTGCACCCTCATAGTTTAACTCTAAAAACTCTTGCTCTCCTATATCATCTCTGAAAACACATTGGTGAAAATGTCCGTGTGATGATACTTCAACCCAGTCCTTATCCAACCAAAATTTAATCCAATCCATATGCTTATCTAATGGATAATCGTGATGATAGTTAGATGGTATAAACAAATTAAACTTACAACCAAATTCTTTATTTAACTTTTCTAAATAGGTTACACACTCATCACCATCACAACCCCAATCTTTTTCAGGATGTAAATCATCTATCGATATTGTTAAACCATATGTTATATCCATTAAGCCACCCCCTCACTAAAAACTGCTGCATTCTTTTCTTTTCCAAACTTCCAACCAAACGTTTCTATATCTTCTATGAATAAGTTTTGCACAAAATTAGCAGAGTAAGGATCGTAGATTTCTGTATAATGTTTTTTAACATTGGTAAATGATTGATTCACAAATGGTAACTCAATATCAACACCGTGATTTTCACAAAACTTCTTCCAATCTCTATCTAACATATCAAAGTTTAATGCATAGTGGGACTTCCAAGTTTCATATCCCTCTGTTCCTTGATGATATTTCATAGATTTTTGAAAATGGACCTGAGACATAAAAAGAGTAGCATCGGTAGCGATTCTCATTCTTTCACTTGTTAACCACTCTTTAAAACTAAAGTCGTGATGTGGGTGATGATGTTTTGTATATTCCCACCAACTTACCATTCTTTCCCACGGATTTCTAAACACCATCATTTTTTTAGCTTTTCTAATTATTTGACTAGGTATCATTTGTTCTAAAACCATAACAGGATAGTGTCCTGCTTTTTCTATCTCTAATGCTTGCATTATAGACATTCCAGCAGTTTTTTGTTGATGTATAAAAATAATATTATGTTTTTTAGAATAGTTAGTTATCATCTTTCTTAAAATCCTTGTAGTTAAAGAATCTATCTTGATTATAATACAATTTATTTAAATTTCCTTTTGATATATTGTTAAACTCTTTATACCAATTTTTACTAGCTCTCTTGAAATGAGTATTTAAACTATCATCCTCACCCTCAACATATCTTCTCTTTTTAGGATGATTTCTATTATGAACTTTCAGTATATTCTTTACAACAAATTGTCTGTAGTTTTGCCCCATATGTAACATACAACTCTGTAAAAAAGCACTATCATCTCCATTCATATAGACAGCAGGTGGTAAGTTAGCACCAGTCATAAGTAAATCTTTTGATATTATGAGACCACTACCATCAAACTTTGGATGGGTAATCATCCGTACATCTAATTCGTCTACCTTATCATTTAACTCATCCATCTCTTCTTGATTCATAGTATATCTAATACTCCACGGTGATGATTCAGCTTTTCTTTTATCTTCCTCTGTATCCATATCATAATATGGTTTATCAGTAAATTCATTGTGTTCTAATATCTTCCAACTCTCATCCCACATTTTTCTTACTGCGAATGTTGTTATATATCTATGTATATTGTTAGATTTAGCGTGTTCTGATATTTGTTCTAAAACCATAAAAAGTTGTCTTGGCATTAAACAATCTGATTCGCCCCATATTGTGAAATCATAATTTACACCCCTATTATTCAACTCTCTACGATAAGTAGCCATTGTATAAGGTTTCTTATCGTCTTGATAGAATAAACTTTGAAAACCATATTTCTTTTGCAACTCACCTATACGAACAACTATATCTGTTTTCTTTTGTTCTGATTCACACTTTTCAAAATACTCTGATAGATTCCACATTATCTCTACAGTTACGTTATCTTTATTATCAATATCCTCTAAAGCGTAACTTACTGATTTTATGTACTCTTCAATCATATCAATCTCATAGAACATAGCGTGGCAACCGATTAGATATGTATTATTTAATTTCATTATCAACAACCTCTAATAGTTTGGTGTAATCATTGGTGCCCGTAGTATTAACTTCATAATCATAAGTTTCTTGATTAACTGAACCAATCACATCGTAAACTGGTATCACATTAGCACCAGACAGTTTTCTGAAGTAACTATTCTCACCAAAATAGTTTGGGCGAAGTTCTTTTCCTTTATGCACATAAGATATCACAGTTCCACCAAACAACGATGATAAAATAGAGTTACCACCACAAACCGTAATAAAATTACTACAATTAGCCATAATCTTTAATTGTGTTTCATTGTAAGAGTATTTAGTTGGAATATCATCAAACAACCAAACATCATCCATATATAATGGTAGTTCTCTATCTGATATTTTACCAATACCATCTACATCAGCTAATATGTTTTCGTAACCATTATGTATAGAGTTCATCTCATTTTGGTCTATAGCAAACTCTTCTTCTTTGTTCGTAGCCCTCTTGTAAATTACAACATATCCTTTACTCGTTAAGTTTACAAACATATCATACAAACATTTAATATCAAAGAAACCTAATGGTATCTCACCGTGCTCTAAGTTGTACTTGTTACTTATAAAAACTATGGGTTTATCATCAAAATTAAATTCATCGTTCTTGTAATGTTCTTTGTAAGGTGGTGTAGTCCACTCAGTATAATCTAACACCGCTGGTTCTTCCAATGGATTTATTCCGTGAATCCAATTATTCGGTAATTCATTAAGTCCTGCCGCAGCGTTGTCAATAGTTCTCTCTGTAAAATCCTCTCTTACATCATCACAAAAATAATAGAATGGTTTCATACCTTTAGAGGTTATAACTGTATCTAACTTACCTTGTGTGTGTAAGTGGTAGGCGTATGGAACAACCAATGCTAACTCAACCCCAAACTCTGGATTTGCTTTTACTACCATTATGATACCTTTTTAATTAAATGAAAACCCTCAGCATATCCACAATTAGCTTGAATTCCTCTAAACTCACCCAAAACTCTCAACCTATGAGGTACATCAAACCCAGCTTTTTTATACTTCTTTATTTGGCTTATATGACACTCAGCCACTTTTATTTTCTGTTCCATATATTCAGTTATATCACTATAGTAGTTTATAGTCATTTCATTTTCTGTATGTCTTGGTACAGGTATCTGTTCATAACAAAATACATTTGGTACATATCTAGCCGCAGCCATTGTAGCTTTAAATGTAGATATATGGTCTTGATTAGAATCACCAGCCCAATGAGTATAAATTGTATCTACTTTAAACTTTTGTATCAAACTATCTAACTTAGAAACACTTTCAAAACTAAATGGTACGTGTAAGTCAGTAAATGGTAAGAACTGAACTTCGGTTTGTATATTCATTTCGTGAACTGCTTTGTACACCTCATCATACAATTCTTCTTCGCTTCTCAAAACTTCATTTGTTGTGCCTGATTTAGATTCAGTACTCGTCATACAAACATAAACGACATCATCTCCCTTATCTATATGTTTCATCAAAGTACCACTACAACCAAATTCTATATCATCAGGATGTGCTCCTATAGCCATAACTGATTTTTTCATATAACCTCTTTTGCTTCCTCTCCGTGATTGAATAACAAATCTAATACTGATAAATATGGAACAAATTCCCCAAATAACTGATTATATTTTGGGTGTTCATATTCTTGCCAAGTTAATTCAATATTTCTTTTCTTGAACTCACTCTCATCTATGTATCTCTTAGAGCCAGGACCTGAACCTGTAATATACTCCTTAGCACCCAAGTTATCAAGAATATCAAGTATCTTATCTAAGCCTGATAAATCACTCTTACTAATCGCAGATGATTTTACTATAGCTTGTGGATATATTGATAACTTAGCTCTGAAGTAGTATATCAACTGACACGATAATTGCTCTAAACTTTTATATTGTTTTGTCAATATATTTTCTATATCCGAAAAGTAATCATTGAAAAAAGGTGCTTTCTTGTAGAAACTTTCTATTAGGTTAAGGTGTTTTACATTCCAATCCAAATCATAGTTTATGATAGTATCACTAAAACTAACCATATCACTCTTATTTTTAATTGGTACAGTTAACCACTTAGAGCCAGCGTTAGTTTTTATTCTGTTTCTATGTCCAAAATGCTTTTTACCTCTTGGAAACTGAACATCATCAAATATGACAAATACATCACTTTGAGCCATCTTGTCAAAAAAACCCAACCACGGCATATAGTTAGGTTGATGTATAGATACTTTCATTTAGCAGCCTTCATTAACCTCTATATTATCTGTCATCCAAGATTTAATACCTCTAGCAATATAGTTTATATTATCAGTAGACAATTCAACATACATCGGTAGTGAGAATATTTCTTTTATCATTTTTTCAGAGTTTTTAAATCCAAAACTACTCAAATAGTTTTTGTATATTTTCTGTTGATGACATAATGGTGAATACGCATTAGCTGTAGGAATCTTATGTTCATCGAGTAACTTCTTACAGAACTCTTCTCTATCCCAATGTTTTCTTATACGTACAATGTATTGCCAGTAAGATTGGTAAACGTTATGGGGTGAAATAGGTGTAGATAACCAATCTAACTTGCCTAAGTGCCATTCATATTCATCAGCTATATCATTTCTTTTTTCTAACCAATCATCTAAGTGTTCCATTTGAGATATACCAAGTGCAGCGCAAAATTCTGTCATTCTGTAATTAGTAGATGGCATCTCACAAGTATATCCATAATCCAATCCCTCATACTTACCATCATTTCTAACTGTTCCGTGGTTTCTAACCACCCTACATTTCTCTGCTAATTCACTATTATTAGTGGTAATCATACCACCCTCACCTGTAGTTATGATTTTACTTGGATAAAAACTAAACACACCAGCATCTCCAAACGTACCAGCGAATCTGATACTATCAGTATATTCGTCATAGTAATTTGCACCAAGTGAATGTGCATCATCGGTTAACAGAAACAATCCCTTGTCTTTACAATAAGCCTCAATATCTAAAATATCAGGTGGTATCAATCCAGCCATCATAACTAAAACCACACCAGCTATATCTTTATCCTTTTCAACCTCTCTTTTAATGATATCAAAATCAAGACATTGAGTTTCAGAATTAACATCGGTTATTATCGGTGTGTTACCCGATCGTATTATACAATTCACACTAGCTGCAAATGTTTGTGTTGGAACTATAAACTTCTTACCCTTGATACCTGATGCAATCAGTACAGTTTCAAGACCTGTACCACAACTTGTGGTTGCAACTGCATTATCTACCCATATTCTTTTTCTTACAAGTTCTTCAAACTCAGCTACATACTTACCTTGTATTAAACCACCTGTAGATAGAATGTTATCAAATCTATCTAATACATCTTGTTTACTTTCCTCAGGTATGTATGGTTTAGCTCTATATAACGTATCCATATTTCTTTGCTCCTTCATTGTAATACCACTCTGCGTAATCTTTTAATCCTTCATCTAACTTGATGTAATCCAAGTCAGTCTCAAATTCGAAATCATTTTTAGGTAGTATCGCGTTCTCGTCATCTTGAACTAACATAACACTACCTTGATATGCATCATCAAGAACATATTTAAACACTTTGTGAACTAAATCAATCATCTCAATATTGTCTCCAACCACTTCAAGCTTTTCATATGTTTTTTCTAGTGTGTTCACCAATCTAAATAATTGTTTAACCACATCTTCAACAAACACTATGTTAACTATATTCTTTCCATCACCAGCTATTTCAATATGTTCCATATGAATTAGTTTATTCATATAGTACCCTATTCGTGGTCTATGATTACCTTTACCAACAATGTAGCTTGGACGAACAATCTTATAATTACGTAAAATTGCTTGTTCTTCTTCTAACATAACCTCAACTGCTTTTTTATCCTCACCATACGCCCCATATGCGCTACGATATCTACTATCTGCAGCACCACTACTAACAAATATGTAGTTAGTATCACGTGGAATCAATGGTGATACAAGTTTCCATTGTTGTGGAAAAAACAAACACATATCAACTATGGTATCGTATTTATCCCACTCTACTTTGTTAAGGTCTTCTGTATTATTTCTATCACCTTTGATAATACCAACACCATCTGGTCCAGTACCACTTCTATTAAACACATCAACCTTGTGCCATTTCATACTATGTTTTGCGAGAGCTTTACCAACAAATCTGTTGCCGCCTAATATTAATATGTTCAAATTAACTCCTTAATTTCTTCGATAGTAAAATGTTCTACTTCATTTGATGCAGGACCTTCTTCCAACACTTTCTCGTGTAGGTTTTCGCCAGGCTGTAAACCAATAGTTTTTACAGGTATATCTTTACCACCAGAGTATTTCTGTATCATAGCTTCTAACAAATCATCAATTCTCATTGATTTCATTTCAGGACAATAAGGTGTAGCATCTTTTGCATTTTCCATACAATCCCATATCAAATCAACTGCCTGTTCTACAGTCCAAAAGAATCTTGTAGCACTTGGTTCGGTTACAACAACTTCTTTACCCTCTTGAATTAATTCTTTCCATTTACATAGCACCGAACCTGTAGAGTATAAAACATTACCATATCTAACTAATCTAAAATCAGTAGGTAATATAGATAATTTGTTACTATAAGTTCTTTCAAATTGTTGAAACATTCTTTCCATTAATAGTTTGGAAGCACCATACACACCCGATACTTGTGCAGCCTTATCAGTACTAATACCTAAAACTAATTCGACACCCGCCTTTACAGATTCTTCCAACAAAATCAAAGAACCAATCGTATTAGATTCTACACATTCTCTAACTTGGTCTTCAGCCATACCTACGTGTTTAAAAGCTGCTAGATGCATTACCATATCAATTCCTTTACCATTACATTGTAAAGCTTGTTGTACTGAGAATCTATCTGCAATATCACCGGTGAAACAATAAGCTATTTGTGGGTATTTCATTTGTAGTTTTATTAAGTTACCCTCATTTCTAGCCATACAGTAAATTATTGCGTTATTTTGTAGCAACCTATCTACTAATTCTCCACCTAAAAATCCACTAGCACCTGTTATAAGCACTCTTTTACCTGTAAAGTCATACATAACGTTTACCTTTCATTTTTTTAATTAATTGATTAGAAGCCTCAACACAAGTATCTATTTTACCTGAAAATACGTTGTACATATTTCCTTCACCTTGTTCCACTAATGTTGGGCGAGCATCATCGTGTTCACGATTAGTTAATACAGTTCTGATAGTGTACATAGAGCCAACGTGTTCTAACTTATCAAAATCATCAAAGAACTCCATACCAGCTTCTTTAAACAATTCTATGTTAGTAACCTCTGGAAATGATACTACTCCTGCATTTATATACTCTTTAAATTCTTTTGGTATGATTGGTTTCGTACCTACATTTGTTGAATGTATAGCGTGTTCTACGTGTCCTAAAACGTGAAAGCTTGTGTCTTTAAATGGGTCTAAACACATAAAAGGACCATCCATAACAACAATGCTTTTATTTCTATATTGTTTTGGTAGTAAAACAACAGGCTTCTCACATAGTTCAAACTGATACTCTTGCTTTACACCTTTTAACTGATTAATATTAGCATAAGTTGCATTGACAACATAGTCATAATCATAAGTTTTATTTTTAGTAATTCTGTTATTAAGTTCAACATTTACCCTTGCACCACGCATCTTATCTTTTACAGAATTTCTTAGAGCTATCATATCAAATAATTCTTCAGTTACTTTTACAGTCAATGCTGTTCCTTTTATTGGTTGTACTATCTGAAAATCTAAATTTAAGTCTTGTAGAAAATCAATATAATCGTGAGGTTTAGTCAAACTATCTTTTAAAGCTATAGCATAGTAATGTTCTATACCACCATTGATAACCGTAGATTCATACTTCCTTTTAAATGATTTTAAACCAACTATACATTCCTCTGCAGTTTTTTTACTTCTTGGATAATGATAACCTCTATGTAATCTATACTGATTCACATAGGATGCAGCCGTTATCAAATCACTTTTTTCTTCAGCCAAAGTTACGTTAAATCCAGCACAAGACAAAGTTGTTGCAGCAGTTGTACCAAATACACCACCACCCACAACTAATACCTCATCAAATAACTCTTTCTTTACAGCCTCAGATATTTTTATCGCATTTAAAGTTATCTTTTTATTAGTTTCCCATTGTGCAGTATCATCAAATATTCTAGTAAACATATCTTTCAATGGATTATTAACTGGCTTAATTTCATAATTGTTAAATGTATGTATAAAAGGATAATCGTATTCATCTATTTTGTAATCATATTTACACCTTTCACCATTTATTATCACATCAAACTTAGCTAATCCTTGATGAGCATACCAATGTTTTTTTACTTTTATATCCTCTGCTTCAAAATCATTGTAACAAAAATCCGACATATAAAAATGATGGTAAGCAAGGTTGTCTATAATATTAGCTCTAAAAGAACCCCACTTGTGCCATTTAAAAGAATTGTAAGATTCTACGTAGAATATATCTGATTCTTTATGATACTTGTGATGTCTAAATACATCATCTACATACAACTTTACATTCATAAAATCTGCTAAAGCGTACAACTCATTAGCAGCACTTTCAGATAAACATAATGGCTTCTCACAAAATACATTTTTTCTCTGCCCTAACCAATACTGAACCTGTTCAAAATGTAAATCATTCGGTGTGGATATGATAATCCAATCTGCATCTTCTGGCTTAACAAACTCAACCATATCTTTGATTGAGCTTTCTATTTTTTTACCGAAGTAACCTTTTCCTATGATGTGAACTTTAGTCATATAAATATTTAAATGTTTTCTCCATCCAATGTGGAACTGATGTTTGTTTGTCTGGTAACCCATTGAAATGCATCACACCCTCAAAAGTAGTGTGTAGCATATCATCTCCTAATATTTCTTTCTTCAACATACAAGACATATTGTATTTATAGGGTAGTAATTTAACAGGAATATTTCTTAATGTCAAGTTAAAATTTAACGGAGTTTGGTCTGTGCCTATTCCATAATTGCTTTGTATAGCTTGTATATTATCCTTATGTTCAAAGTAAAAATCTCTCATATGTACAAAGAAATCTCTATGATTATTGTTGACAATTTGAAATCCACTGTTACCATACTTCCAAAAATCAAACCAAGCACCATCGTAAACATATTTTTTATAGTGTTCCATACCACGAAGAATCCAATCATAGCTACCATCATCGTGAACTAAACAATATTTGTTTTCTGTTTTTTCAAAGAAGTTATCACAATTAGGATGGATTATAGTATCAGCATCCACTATCAATGTTTGATTTGATTTTATATCATTGTTATCAAATATATCAAACATATAATATCTTTGCCAAATTATATGCATATCTTCCATCGGTAGAATAGGTTCTTCTAACAAAAATAGTTGAACATCATTTTTATCACACCATCTTCTCCAAGATTCTATAGATATATCATACTCTGGCTTAGAACCAACTGAGATTATGTATACAGTATTTTTATTCATAGTTTTTTCCTACCAAATCCCAAGTTTGTTTCATTATATCTGTACGTTGTTCTATAGCAAAGCCTGTAAAATGCCATAAGTGGGAATACTTTATAAAGAAAGGTGTTTTATCATCACCATCTTGCCAGTTATGACTAAACATCTCTCTTTTATGCATAGAAAACATATTCCATATAGGTGGCAATTCTTTCTGTTTTATACCTTGTTTCTTTAGCTCAAAGTTAAGTAAAGTCTGTACCTTACCACCACCCATAGTTGCTTTACTATCAAGTTCATCTGAATTACTTTCATACAATTCTATTAGTGCATCATAAACTGGCTTATGTTCTTTTGTAAAGAAACTAACACCTGAATTATAGTAATCAAATACATCTAACTTTATATTAGGGTAATACTTCTGATAATTATTTATACTATTTACAGTCCACCGTATGTTAGCATAGTCTCGCACCCAACACCACTCATCTTCATACAAATCAAATGGATTGGGTGCATCCCAATGAATCATTGTATCACTATCAACGTAACCTATCTTATCATATTTATCACCAACTAATTCAAATATAGTATCTTTACACCAAACAGGATATTTGTATCTTGGGTTATGTTCATCAATAACTAAAAATTCAATGTCATTATTTTTACACCAACTCTCCCAACTCTTTATACAATACTGAGCATAATCAGAGTTTTGATATTGAGATGTGTTATGATTAATCGCAGTTGTGTAGATTAAATTTCCCACTTAATTATAACTCCCTCTGAATCTTTTAGTGGTTCTCTTTCTTCGTGGTACATATCTCCCTCTGATAATCCTAATCTAGCCACAATACTCATACCTTTATTTGCTGGTAGTAGGTTTTCGTTAATGTAAAGATTAATACTACCATCCCAAGTTTTCTCAAAGTTATCATTTAAACTTGTTCCATAATCATCAACAATAAAGTAAACTGGTTGTGAGTTATCTGCTATAGCTATAGAACGTTGTACATCAGAATGAAAGTGTGCATAATCGTGCACACAATCTATGAAAAATACATTAAAGGTTTTATTAATTAATACATCTCTCCAAACAGCATCGTGATATAGATTATAAGGGTACAAATACTCTAAATTACTATACTTTTCACTTTCTTTTGTTATTTTAGAACCATCATTGGAATCCACTGCTGTAACGTGTCCAAAAATTTGTGCTAGTATTACGCTGGTATAACCTCTCCAAAATCCCAACTCTAAACATCTAAAATCTCTAGCCTCTGGAAAATCAAAAAAATCAACCATATCTTTTTTGAACTTCTTACTTGTTGTTTGTAGGTGATAGTCTTTATCTCTTAAGCCATTATCTATAAAATCATATATTTTTTTCTTATCCACGTTGTATCCCATTATATAAGTTGTTTTGTTTTTCTTGTCTATCTATTGTTTTAGGATGGTAGAGAGACAGTTCTTCATTTGGTGGTAAATGTGCATATGTCTTAGGTCCACTTATGTATTCGTGAACTGGCTTTACCCATTCTATTCCATCAATATTTCTAAAAACCCTAGCTTGGTAATCAGGATAATTTACCCAACCATTTTCATTTACAACCCATCCCCACTTTTGTACGTGTTGTTCTGTAATTCCATCTACAGTATTTACTCTTGGAATCCATATTAAATCAACATCATTAATTTCTATTATAGCTGGTAGTTGTTCCATTAATATTTCGTGTGGAACTTCATCAGCATCTAAGTGAAATATGAAATCACCACTACACATTTTCTTTGTGTGGTTCTTTAATTTAGCAAAATCATTATCAAATTCAAATGAGTGCCAATTAAACTCACTATTTACTGATTTAGCTCTGAGATAATCTTCAACATCTTCAGAACCATTCTTAGAATCATAAGTAATAACAACCTCATCTTCTGCTCTCTTATGTTCTAATAAAAATGTAACCAAAGTCTGTATTTCGTTTAACTCATTACAAACCGTTATTGCGTAACTTAACTTCATTACTTACCTATATCGTCTAAATCTCCAAATGCTTTTTTTGTTTGAACAGCACTTAATAAATCTGACATTTGGTCATCTTTTAGAACTGCCCCTAAATCTTTCATCATAGTTTCTACCGTTTGATTTACTTCTTTTGTAATTCTTTCTTGAACTGCTTTTACATCCACAACTTGTTCTTGCTTATCTAAAACTTCTTCATTAGCTTTTTGGTCACCAATCTTTCTTTGAGATGGTTTCTTCTTACTTTCTCTTACAGCCTTTTCAACTTCCTCTTTATATTTTTTATCAGCTTCTCTAACAAAACTTGGTGGTAAAGTTGGTGTTATCTTTTCTATATTAGCAGCTTTCAATTCTTTTATCTTGTAAGACCTAAAAGCATCTTCTTTCAAAAATGTTTTAAACTTTGAATATACTGCTCTCTCACCACCCTCAGGTATATTAACACGATAATATGGTTTTCCATTTACTTCACCATCTCTGATTAAATAAGGCTGATTAGCCATAGCTGGTATGTATCTTGTCAACTCACCATCATCTAAGACTATTCTATTATTTTTAGTAATCTCTAATCCGTGAACCAATCTATTAGCAGCCACATACCTAGCAAATATGATAACTTCTCTTTCAAAGAATCCTGAACCATATTCTCCCTCGTATTTAAACTTTACGATATCGCCAGATTTTAAATCGTTGTACCTTACTCTCATTCTTTTATAATACCCATATCTTTACAAGCATCCATAAACTCAAACTTATCATAAGTTTTTGCATTTTCTACATCTAAGAATTGTTGATGTCCCTCATACTCACCCTCTTTTCCATTTGGAACTTCTATCACTTGTGCAAACTTCCACTTATAGTTACTTGGTTCGTGTTTGGATGTCTCAGGAAAAATCATACCTTTTGCACCCATATTCAAAATTGATGGGAACCAAACTATCTCACGTGTTTCATCTACAAATTGTAAAATCTTAACTGATTCTGGCATTGTTTTCATATAATCTGCAATCTCTAAAGATTTTTCTACAAATCTACTATCTGACATAAATCCACAATTAAAACACATATAAGATGAAAATTCTTTTTGCTCTTCTACAAAGCAGTTCTTTGACAAACAATGTGGGCAAGTTATTTTTGTTTCCATTACATCCAATCCTTTGTTATCTTTAATCTTGTATAATCTCCTGTACCATCTTGTGCTAATGTATCAGGACCTACAAGTTTTGTTTTATGTTTCATTTCTGAATCTTTTGTGTCATAAATAAATAGTTGGTACAAGGGTTCTCCAAATGGTAATCTGATATGACTTCTACCATCAGAGAAATCGAGAGTTACAAACGCATTTATGAAAGCCATCTTTCTCCACTTATCATTTCTTTGAACTCCAGCTGCTACTTCTATATTTGGTATAGGTTTTCTGTAAAGTGGTGGAATCATCAACATCTCATAGTTTTTAGGTAGAATAGCAGCCCAAGGACCTGTTAACTTAACTAAGAATTGTTTTTCTTTTTGAGCTATCGGTGTACCCTCTAAAGAATTATAACTAGATTGTATACTACACTCAAACCTATTTGATGCGAGTTCGAAGTTAAAAAAGTTGTTCTCGTGATTATAGTAAAAATCTACATCACACCACATAGGAACTATGAAACCTGATTTGATAGCACCACTTATGCCAGGACATACTTTAGCAGTTTGTGTATATTGATTCTTTACACTTTTGTTTAGATGAGATATAAAACCACTATCACTTTTGTAACCATACTTTAATGGATTAAAATCTCTGAAAGGTGGTAGCTTTCTCCACCAAGTGGGTTGTTTACCTTTAGCAGGAACTATCGGTGCTCTTTCATAAACTGACTTATTGTTAGTTATAAATTGTACAACCTTTTTTCTTTTGAACATTAATTAACCTTTTTTAACTTAGGTAATTTTACCTTTGGTGTAGGCTGATTAGTATCACCTTTATCTCCTTTTGCACCTGCAGTCTTTTTCAACTTTGGTAGTTTTATCGCAACTTGTTTTGGAAAGTTTGGTAAGTTTTCATCTAATATAGCCTCCAACTTATCCCTCATAGCTTTCATTGAAAATTTACTTTTGTTTACGTGTGCACATAACTTAGCTTTTTTCTCGTACTTCTTATAGTTTTTGAAAACATCTTTCAAGATAGCTGATGCTTGGCTGTAGTTTACAGAGAACCATTTCTGTCCTTCACAAGTAAAATCTTTTGGAAAAGCATCTTTTGGCGTACCAACTAAACTGCCCGGTAGTAAAACTGCATTTTTATGATTTATAAAATCCATATGCCCACTCCAACCTGATACTATCACGGGCTTACCACTTAAACTAGCTTCAAGTAGTGGGCGTCCAAATCCCTCACCGTGTGTGAACGATACGTGAGCCTTTACCTTTGGGTGATTGTACAACTCATTCATTTCTTCATCTTCTAAATCACCGTGTAAAACATAAACATTAGGTAGTGATTTAGCCTTTACAGTTTTTCTGATATCTTCTATCTTTTTTAAGATTTCATTTCTTCCTATGACTGAAAAATCAGCACCACTTGTTTTTAAAATTAAAGCTGGTGCTTTCTTTTTATTCTTAAAACTTTCAAAGAATGTTTTTACCAACATACCAGTATCTTTTCTATCATTACCAAGTCCACCTTGTAACCAATGTCCTACAAACAGAAAACAAAATGTTTCTGATATCTTATTCATCTCTTTCTTTAGTTCTTTTGATATCACTTTTGTAGGTTTAAATATAGATGTATCAGCACCCTCAAACAACACCTCGTTTTTTGTGGTTAACTTTAACTCACCCACTTTTTTAGATGGGTCCTGTTTATCATTTATATCATAAGTTGAGTTAGCTATAGAATCTCTTGAATGGTTAGTAGAAAAAAGAATCATTTCTGCATTATTAGCACCTTGTACCCACTTTGGTGGAACTACAGTAGCTTCAAACCCAGCAGTAACACCTATGTTAAACTTAGCCCATTTTTGAAACTCATTTGGAACTGTAACTTGAAATGATACATCGAAAGGAATCTTACCATCCTCTTCTGTCATTATCCTATCTATAATTTTTCTATCTCTCTCACTCTCAACACTAAGTGCATTTTCTGGTGTATTACCCCATTTTTGTGGCATAATCTTAACATCATACTTATCGATATCAATTAAAGCGTGAACTAAATCTCTAGCTCTTGAACCATAACCACTTCGTGTTCCTATAGGACCTGAAAATAATACTCTTATTTTATCACTCATTATAACTCCTACGACTTAAACATTTCATAACGTTTTCTTGGTTTGAACTTTTCAAATACAGTATTTATATCATTAATAAATCTTTTACCCATATTGTCAGCACTCAAACCAGTCTCTTCCATTAAACAAAACTCTCTACCTTTTAACCCAGCTTTTTTTCTTTCTTCTTTTGGTGTTTCGTACCACTCATATATTCTATCAGCTGCATCTTCCCAACTTGGTCTATCATCAAATATATATGGTGTCGGTGGTGAACCTTGTAATGAACGATTGGTAGGCCAGATTGGCTTTACCCACTCTCCGTGAGTTAAATCTGGATTATCCTTCCATTTTTTAGCATCGTGTAAGGAATGTACCCAACTATAATCCTCATCCGTTAAAAGTTTATCTTTGTACTTAAAACCACATTGGTCTTGCATACCACCCGTAACGTTAACAATGATTGGTGTACCAGCCATAAGAGCTTCACAAGTTCCTAATCCAAATCCCTCGTTACTAGCTATATTAATACATACATCAGCCATATTATAAAGTACATTCAACTCTTCTTGTTTTATTTGATTTGTAGAAAAGAATATGTTAGCATCAGGACCTGCTATAGCATCTTTCACTTTCACCAAATCAGTTCCATTCTGATCTACAGGAGATGTGTGCATTAAAAATGCCACCTTATCTTTTTTATCTTCAGGTAACATATCAACGAATGTTTTCCAAGCCAAAATTAAATCACCAGGCAGTTTTCTACGAATGTTTCTAGCATTGTAAAATAGAATAAACTCAAAATCCTTCTTAAACTTACTTCTGTTATCTGCAACATCTTTCAATCCTGCTTCATCGGTAAGTGGTTTAAATACCTTCTCATTAATTCCGTGTGGAATATATGTGGCTTGCCAATCTTCATACGTACTTCTTACATTCTTAACAATATTAACAGTCTGTTTTGATATGTTAAACAATGAATCTACTGAATCATAATACTCTCTATTCCACATAGGATATGGTAAATCATCCCAAATATTATAATACAGTATCGGTATCTCTTGTCTTATCTCGTGTTCCATTTGAAATAGCCAAATCCAAAATCTTGGGTCTGTATAAATCATAATAGCATCTGGCTTTTCTTTACCCAACAACATTCTAACAAGAGGTTGGCTACCATAACCTGCTACTGGATATATTTTAAGATAAGGTTTAGTTCCATCTTCACGTTTTTTAGTACCCCAATCTTTCATAACTGCATCCGATAAATCTATCTCTTTTCCTTTTTCAGGATGGTCTATAGCACCACCTAACTGAACCCAATCGAACTCGTGAATTGTTTGTCTTACGATTTCCGCAGACATTGTTGCAACCCCACTACTCATTCTCAAATCATCTGCTAAGAGTAGAATCTTTTTTCGTTTCATATAACCTCTAACCTTTTATAACTTTCTTACTACCAACTTCTACTTCAAAATAATCTAACATTTCTAATTTGTCTGCGCTGTCTGCCATCAATCCAAGTTCCTTCTCAATTTCATCCATTACATCTCCGTGTTCACCTATACCTACAGAATTGTTCATTAGGTTTTCTACATTTATGCGATGCTTTTCAATCTGTGCCTTGAAATTCATTCTAAGTGCATCTATATAATCATCTCTCATATTTATGCTCATAGTCCACTCCCACTTACTTCTAATATGTTATAGCTAATTAACTTAGCCTGATACGTTTCGTCATTTAAGAATAAATGTATAGAGCGATTTACCAACTTCTGTAAGGTAAACTCTTCCCTAAGACTTTTTATTCTAAAATCTTTATGTAATTCTGGTAAAATTTTTACTGATGTCAACTTCATAAGATATACCTATATAACTATATTTGTATATATAAATATTAACTAACTTTTAAAAACTACTTTTTTATTTTGCTTTTTTGTCTCTTTTATAAGAGTCTGTAGATTGGCTGGTAAATCATCCTTATTATTAATAAAAACAAAAAGAGAATCGATTGATTGTGCTAATCTCTTACTACTACCAAATTGAGCTTTTATAGATTTCTGAAACGGCTTTATATCTTCACACTCTATGTCAAACTCGTTTGCATATTTTCTAGCTAATGCCTCAGCGCCATTCTTTTTCCCACGAGTACATATAATTAAATGACCCTCAAAGAACTTATTGAGTTCAAAGATACTTTTTTTTACTTTTACTTTATTTGAATATTCTTTAACACCACTTACACCAATTCTAATTTTCTTCATCAGTCCTCTTTTGTTTTTTAACCATTGGTGTAGTGTTATTTATAAAGTTAAAAATACGTTTAAAATGTTCTAAACCTGCTATTGGATTAGCCAGTATCTTAAACCTAAAATTTGTGTGTAAATTCAAACCATCGTGTATGTAGAAAAAAGAAAAGTCTCTATTAGCACCTAGTTCTTCATTATGAAAGTCTGTTTTGAAATTAAAACTATTCTCATACTTTTTTACAAACTCTGCTATAGTTCCATAATCTTCATTAACATAAAACTGAAAATGAACATTTCCATATTTCGTTTGAATATTTTCTACTCTACTCATCACCGCCTCTTCTATTTCCGTTTTAAAAAAAGAATTGAGGTGAAGTCTTATTGATGGTATCATTTGATAATCTCCACATTACTGGCTTGGTTTTTGTCATACGTTAAAAAGAAAACTTGAAATAATCTACCACTTTCGAATGAGTGTCCGTAATAGTTTGTAGCATCGTGCCACAAGGTGCCAGGATATGCCACTAATCTATTGAAAAGTAATCCTATTCTAGCAACTTCTTCCCATTGAGTTTTATCAAAAAGGTTTATTCCACTTTCAACTACATACTTGTTAATATCTTCACTTGAAATTTCTAAAGAATTATCTATCTTATTTCTGTAAAAGGATGTACCTGCATTTACAGGTTGTTTTCTATCTAAAAATACAACTGCAGCTAGAGGATCGACATCTGTATGTGGAAAAGTTTTATCCATAGATGTACATACTTGAAATCTTCCACACATATTTCCGTGTGGATACACTTGACGTCCAAAGTATCTTGATAACTTATCTATAGCTTCTTCAGTAACATATTCTAATTCAGTCCTCTTACCTGAAAACCCTTTTGCACCTGTAAGCTCTTCGCAAGTTTTGTACTCTTGTTTAAGTGCTAAGTCATATACCTGCTCTGGATTATCATAAAACCAATCTTCTACTATAATCATTTTATACCCTTATCACAATGTTCAGTTTGATTAAACTCGCAAAACCTACAATTTTTCTTAGAAGCCTCAGCTCTGTATTCTTTTAATAAATAGTTACCATCTTCATCAAAACAATCATCTATAAAATCTTTCAATCTGTATAAAACTTTGTTCATAGACGGCTTACCATTCGCTGGTGTAAATAATTGTACTTTCTTTTGAGGAAAGTCTACATTCTCATATAACTTTCTTTTCAGAATAAAGTATTCAACATCTATCTTATCAGGTGATATTTCCCATTGTAGCGATAAGAATTGTTTATACAACAATAACTGGTCAGTTTTATTCTTATCAGCTTTCATATACTTGTTCCAACCTTTAGTTGAAGTCTTGATATCTATTATTTTTATCCTATCTCTGACAGTATCCTTTAGAACTACATCCATAAAACCGATAAAATTCACTGCACTACTCATCTTATAATTTAACGGCATCTCTATCCCAAGAAGTTCATAACCTCTCTTATTAAAGTATTGCCCTTTACGTTTTTTAAACCAATCTAACAAAGAAACACCATCATTATAGAACTCACCTAAATCTTCCTTAGAGCAAGGTACAAAGTTTTCATCACTATTTTGTTCTTTAGCTTTATTAAACTCTATCTTTAACTCTTCTAAAAGTCTACTATTGACATCTATAGAATCTGCTTCTTTAATTGTCTTATGAAAAAATGTAGTTAGATACTCTTGTATTACAGTGTGAATAGCACTACCAAATATAGTATGTATATTGCCTGTAAAGTCTCTCATATCATCTACATAATTCAACTTCCATCTTTGAGGACATTGAGACCACATCCCAAACTGACTATAACTAATTTTTGCCACTTGATTCCAATCCTACGTTATTTAATAAATCATCGAATGATATTTCTTCTGATAGTGATATCTTTTCACCACCTAAATCTAAATCACCTGCTGGTATTTGTGTTAACATTCTGATGTAAGCGCCTAATACCCTATCATCATCAAATTGTTCACACATTATTTTTAGAGCTTCCATTATAGTCATTAATCCATCCACCTTCCATCATTTATTAAGTGATATGTTCTGTGCTTTATAATTTCATACATAAGACCTAACCAAGTCTTTGACTTATATACACCAGCTTGACATTTGTATAGATACATTATTTACCCCACTTACCTCTACCAACAATCGTAGCCATAATACCATAGTTAGATACATCAAGATACGCATCTTCTAATGGTTCATCTTTTACAGCTGATTTTCTATCACCAAGTAATAATGTCTTTACACGTTGTAGCTTATCATTCATACGAAACCACAAGCCTGTAAGTGATAGTTTGATTTCTTCAGGTGTTACCAAAAAAGTTCCTACACTAATATTACCAGGACCATAATCGTGTTGTTTATGTAGGAATAATTCATATTGTTCTCTTTGAATCTTCTTAAACTCTTCTGTCATCAAGGGCCATTCTTCTTCCATCTTTTGAATAACATCATAACCTTTATCATTGGTGCCTGTTTTAGATTCTTTTATAACTTTCATTACTTAATTACCTTTCTTAGTTGTGTAATCTCCACCTAACTTAGCTCTCATTTCAGATTTATATTCATTAACACCCTTACCTAAATCCAAATACCAACCTTGATTGGGTTTTCTTATCTCATCTAATATAGCATCAGCTATAGTTTCTTTAGCTGATTCAGATGCTAAGTTAGCACTTTGAAAATTACTTAGTACTTTTACTATTAATTTTTTCATCTTCAATCCTCTTTATTTTCTTTTTGATTCCTTTGTTAAGATAATATACATATATATTTTTATTTTTGCGTTTTATAAAAAATATATTTTCATCTCCAGCTTCCCACCTACGTCTTATTTCTCTACTGTATGGTTTTTCTGGTTGACTAAGAGACCTACTATGATATTCTTTACCATCTACCATAAGAACTCTGCCTGCTGCAGTTTGTCCGTATGATACAAAATTACTAGCCTTATAAATTACCCCCTCGTGTCCGTAATGTCTATCTGCAAAAGATACAATAACTTCATAATTTGTATTCTGTTTTAACCACTTGATAGTTTGTGATACAAAGAAACTTTCACTATTCTTAGGTGCTTCATCTAAACAAACTAATCTTCTCAACTCTACACATCTATCAGGATTAACAGGATTATATTTTTTAGCCGTGTTTGGCATTGATGGTATAGCGTACATCATAGCACCAACCATTCTTGGAATATTAAACTTACCTGGTGAAAATAATGCAAAACACTCTAAACCTTGTATTCCATTAGTATTATGACTATAGTGATACTTTTCTATAAAGTTTTGTATAGCACTTCTTGGAACAAGTTCCACAGAATATCCCTCTAACTTACTCATATTTTAAGTTTCTTAACCAATTTTTTATCAATACCATATGTATCGAAAATACTAAATAATTCTTCTTTACCACTGTCTGAATTTAACAATAAATCTATATACGTGTCAACCTCTTTTTTGCTCGCCTCATAATGTTTACACAATAAATCAATCACCCAACTTTCATTTAATTTATCACGAGTTTTCTTACCTTTCATCCACTTGAAATAGTAATTACTTTTTGGTATAAGCTCACTATAAACTTTATATGTCTCACGTGATTTTAAACCTAACTTTTGCACCTCATTAACTAAATCAACAAAATTAGAGTTCATAGATATAAACCTATTAACCATATACACACTAAACTTTTTCTGAGAAGCTTCATCGAAAGTATCCCAATTTTCCTTAGTGTTAGTTATCTTTTTGCACCACTCCCACGGTGTTTTAACTACTTTACTCATAAGTGTTATCCCTTAATAGGTTTTTATAATAACGTATTTCTTCATCTATTGTTTTCTTAGCAAGTTCAAAATCTACACTTCTATGTGCTTCAGTACAATGTGATTTATCTATAAACTGAATAGATTGCATAACTGATAACCAAGATGATAAACCAAAATTTTCTTCTAAATCATCTATAAACATATCTTTACCTGTAGGAAGTCTTTTATTCTGATATATATCTTCCATAAAATTATCAAACACTTCAGCATATCTTATGTTTCTTTTAGCGTGTTTCCAAAAGTCTGTCGTTCCTCTGTTATTTATATAATGTAGTTGTATAAAACTAAGAAAATGTGAAAATGTTTTACCACAATGTGTATTATAAAGTTCTGATATCAAATTGGTATCATTAGAATTAGATAGTAAACCAGCCAAGTAATTAGCTTGTCCTGTAGTTATCGTGGTAGCATTAGATTCTAAAGGTTCTATAAAGCCTGATGCTAATCCTACAGCATACATATTTTTTATACCCAATCGTTCAAACATACCTGTTTTCATATCTATTTTAGAAGTGATATCTATCTTACCAAATCTACTTTCTAATTCTAACACAGCATCATCCGCTGTAATAAAATCCGAACTATAAACATAACCTCTACTCGTTTTGTTTCTTAATGGTATCTCCCAACTCCAACCACTATTAAACGCTGTTGCAGTTACAAAATTCTTTCTAAGAGGTTCATACTTTTCACCAACCTTTTCAAATGCTATAGCACTATCTACAGGTAAAAAATCCTTAAAACTAACAAACTTTTCTTTGAGAATCCTTTCGAATAGAACTCTACTAAATCCACTACAATCTATGAAAACATCACCTGATATTTTACTACCATCTTCACAAATAACCTCTTGACAATTACCAACGATATCTTTTTTTACATCTACTACTTGATTCTCAACAACTTTGATTCCATATTTCTCTACACAAAAATCAGCTATATAATCTATAAACTTATTTATATCAATATGAAGAGCGTAAGGACCTACTCTACTCGGATAATTCCATTGAACGTCTGTAGTAAAGGTTTGCTCTACAAACTTCTTGATAGGTTTTTTTCTACTCAACATCATTTGTGTTCCTATAGCACTAATATCTACCCTCTCATCATTAGCTATAAAAACTTCATCCATCGTGAGTTCATCTTCTACAAAAGGTAAACCAAATACTGGATGATAATAATCATACTCTTGAAACCCAACAAACTGAGTTCCCCATTTGTAAGTTCCATTGGATTTATTTAGTATATCATTTTCATCTATTCCAATAGCATTGATTAATGTTGCCAGACTTGGGAATGTACTTTCCCCTACTGATAACCTATCTACTTTTGGTGATTCTATTAAGGTTACATCAATAACCTTAGTAGGATTAGTCTTTTTTACATAAGACAAAGCAGTAGCCATCAACCAACCAGAGCTACCTCCGCCTATTATCACTACCTTCATTAGTCTCCGACTAAGTTTTCAACACTATCACCACCTGTACCAATATCTTTTAGTTTACCACAATCACCACAAGCAAAAACTTGAATAGGTATAATACCCTCTTGACCTGTTGGTGATATCAATGCTGATATCTTTTTCAAAACATATGATTCAATAAATAAAGTATTATTACAATCATCACATTTCATTGTTTCGGCTTCTTTTAAGTTAACCTTAACTTGTGCCTGAGGTTTCTGTTTTTTCATTGGATGCATACTCATTTTATTACTCCTAGTAATTCTATTAACATAGCCATAGCATTAATTTCTTTATCAACTACTACAGCATCACTCTCTTGATACTTTGCGACAATTAGTATAACTTCCGCTACGTGTCCTTTACCAAAATCATCTACATTATCATAAAGTAACCTATACAAATCTTCAAACTGAGTAACCTTACTATCTAATAGTAATTTTCTAATACCATTAAATGCAGTTTTCTTATCTTCTTTCAGTAACTCTAAAACTTTTATCTTGTAATCGTTCTGAATAACACTAGTCTTATCCATCTTTAATTCACCATCAACAACTTGTCTTTGCGCAGCGTTGATTACTCTACGGATATCAGGATACCCACTATTAACTATATCAGCAACATCTTTTATTTCATACTTTACACTTTCTTCAGATAAGATATGTACTAATTGTTGTGCCACTTGTTTTCTATCAGGTGGTATAACTTGAAATGTCTGACAACGAGATTGTATAGGTGATATTATCTTCTCAACAAAATTACAAGTTAGAATGAATCTACAATGTTTACTGAATGTTTCCATCATATTTCTTAAAGCAGCCTGAGCATTTGGTGATAGGTAATCACACTCATCCAAGATAATCACTTTCATATCTTGGAATCCCATTGTAGCTGCAAAGTTCTTCATTCTTGTTCTGACATTTTCTACGCCTGTTTCATCAGAAGCGTTTATGTAAATATAATCACAATCTATATTACCAACTAATAATTTAGCAAGAGTTGTTTTTCCTGTACCAGCTTTTCCATACAATAAAAGGTGTGGTAAATCCCCACTATCAAGATACAACTTAACCTTATCTTTTAGCATATCGTTACCTACATAATTATCAAGTTGTTGTGGGCGATATTTCTCTACCCATAAAGTATGATTTTTACTCATTTGTTATTCCTTTATTAACTTCGATTTCTTCGATTGGTGGTAAGTACTCGTCTGCATTTGTTGGATAATCTTTTGACTCGTACTTCATAAATTTTTTAAATCTTTTATTCTCTGATTTACTACCTAAAAAATATATATACCTATGTTTCTCTGGCTCTCTTCTTCTCCAAAATGTATGTCCTATAGCAGATTTTAGTTTATCTATATTATGGCTACCAAATCTAGCGAAAACAGTTCTACTATGTATCCAATCATATGGTTCTTCTACCAATGATACTGAATAATTAGGCATAAGATTCAATCCTGCACCTTGATAAATCCAATTTGTAGCTTTGTAGATACCACCTAAATGCAACCTATCTGGATCTGCATAACTTATTAATACCTTAACACTTTTATCATAATGTTTCAACCATTTAAACGATTGTGATATTGAATACGATTCTATGTTTTTACCATAACCATCGTGAATGAAAAGCCTTGTTAATTCAAGAACCGATTCATAATCTATTATTTCTTCTTTGAACAAAGAACCGACTACACTTCTGCCAACTGGATGCCCATAAGTAAGGCATCCAATTAGCTTTTCTTCTTTCTCACCCTCAAAAAATCTGTGTTCCGTATCTTCTTGATAGAAGATTCCAATAGCGTGCCTACAGAGTGAGAACTTACGACTATAATGATTTTCTACAATCATTTTCTTAGCCGTCTTTTTGTCTATCTTTCTAAGTACAACCTTAGAAGTATCAACATACATTAACTATCCTGATTAGCCACCAAGAAGTAAGTTGAATCAAACTCATCAATTTTAAAGTTCATCTTAGCAAGACCTTCTGAACTGATTTCAAGCATTGAACTTTCACAATCTTTATTAGCTGATAGTATCTCTTTCATTACGTGTGCATTGAAAGTTAACTTATCAACCTCAGAATATTCAACAACTTCAGTTCTAATTGTAACTCTATTTGATGCGATTGAACTATAACCTATTACGATATCAACTTCACCATCTCTACAAACCACAGTGCAGGTATCCACCTCTGACAATGCACTCTTACCAGCTAAGAACTTACCAATGAACTCTCTATCAACTTTAACTTTCAAGCTCATATCAGGTAGATTTTTCATAGCAGGAACTTTAGGTATCACACTTTCATCACTTAACATAAAAAGTGATTTAGCGACACTATCATCAAACGTAACAGAAATAGATTTATCACCTGATTTCTGTACATCTAATTTAACATTGTCTCCCATAACAGATAGCATCTTTAAGAAAACTTCTGTATCGTATACTCCGATACTCTCATCTCCAAATCCTAAACCATCTGCTTCAACCCTACCAAGCATAGATTTATCAGCAGTTATAAAATCACAACTAAGAACTTTGCCTTTGGATTTTATCATAACTGATGGAACTCTATTTCCAAGATAGTATTTTTGTATGAAATTGATTAGACCATTTTTATTCATTTATCATAACCTCATTTATTATTAAGTAGTTAAAAAAATCTTTCAAGTGTATTTTTTTTATCTACGGGCATATCCCAAGATAAAGCCTCATAGAACATCTGAATTTTCTTTTGAAGAGCTTGTTTATACATTTTATCTGTATCAATATATTGTTTTATAAACTCTATAACTTGTCTTGGGTCTTCATATCCCTTGTAAGCCATAGTTTGGAATCCATATGGATTGTTCTTCATATAAACCCATTTTATCTTTTGAGATTCACCTATCTTTTCGTATCTCTTTAATTTGTTTATCTGAAGAAAGTTGTTGTAATTATAAGCTGATTTAACGTGTACGGGAGTACCAAGTTTAGGTATGTGTAATCCATCCTCATTCATATCAGAATACTTCTTAACACCTTTTACACCAATAGGCATAGATATCTTGTCAAAATCAATTAACTTCATACTCTTCTTAAAGTTTATTATATACTCATCTAATTTATCTTTAGGAACATCCATTAAAATATCTTCTAATAGTTTAGATAATACTTTTTTCATAGCGGCTGGAAAACTACTACGAACTGTATCTAATCCTTTTACCATCATCTTATCAACTTTCTTTCCGTTATCATTGATAATTTTCATACCATATCGTTTTTTAGTTATAAACAAACCACCTTTAGCAATCAACTCTTGTTTGATATCAAACCTATGTTCATCTATATTACAAAACTTTTCAGCAAAGTAATCATACGATTTGTTAAGAAAAGTTTGTATCTCACTAGCAATCTCAAGGATAGCCTTTGACATTTTATCTTCGTCTCTGATATCCATATCAGGAAATCTTTTCTTAACAATAGGCACAGCAGAATAAAATACAGAATCAGTATCAATGTAGATACAATAGTCCTCATTCGTTTCTAATTGTTTATTGTAATAATGATTACCTATCTTCTTGGTAAACTTAATAAGGGATTGACCTGTATAAGTTGTAGCCTCTGCGTTATCCAAATCATAAAATCTAAATACAGGTAAACCTAACACACCATACAATGAATTTAATAGAATCTTTTGTAGATATTGCCTCCTATCAAAATAATCTGATTGATTCTTGTCTCCCTCTTCGTGAAACTTCTTAGATAACTTACGATACTGAACCCTCTCATCAAACCACTTTTCAAGTAAAGCTGGTAATAATCCTTTTACTTCACTTTTATACATTACACCATTTGTAGCGATGGTAGCTTTTGATGTTTCAAGGTACTTCTTTAATTCAGTTTCAGTTAACTTACCAACTTCCTTTTGGTTCTTAGTTATAGTATATGTTTTTTTATTATCTGCTTTTATAAACTCTTCAGGATTCCAGCCATTGATTTTACCAATCTTTGTTTCAGGTGATATATTCAAAGACATAATACACGATGGATACATTGATGTGATATCTAAATCATAAACCCATCTATGTTTACCTTTTTGTGGCTCTTGAACATAAGCACCCACAAACTTTTCATCAGGATTCTTTGTAGCTCTATTCTTTGGTTTATTAGGTGCTATAATATTTTTGTTCTTTAGGTAAGTAAGTATAGCACCCTCAAGATAACGAGAACTCATAAATATATCCTCATAACCACAATGCCCTAAGTGAGCCAAACCACGAGCAATTTCTATAAAATCAAGTTTATCATCTAACATCTTAACAAGTCTAACATCGTGAATGTTATACTCAATAAACTTATTAATATCATTTTCATATAAATCGTTAAGTGTTCCCTCATACTCAACCTTACGTTCACCTAATTCATAATCACCAATAGCATCTAATCTATATGAAGACCTCTCACTAAAAGTAAACTTTCTATACAACTGAAAGTAATCAAGTGTGTTTACACCTGCTATTTTTATAGATAGGTTATCTCTATCTATCCTCTTAACTATATTTATTGGCGATAAACACGTTGCCATATCATAACCTAAAACTTGTTCCATTCTATTAAACAAGTAAGGCATATCAAAAAACTCAATGTTCCAACCTGTTAAAATGGTTGGAGCAATCTCTAAATACTTTGTCATAAAGTTTTTTAATAAGTCATACTCATTATCATATGAATGAATTTGTTCTGAATCTTCTACCTCATTTTTAGTATCTAAAACAAAACAATGATACTCTTCTGTTAAGTCATCGTAAGTAGCGATTGAAGTTATAGTGTTATCAGCTCTTCTAACATCAGGAAAACCTTCAGTAACTTCAACCTCAATATCTAATACAAGTACCTTATGCCCCTCTGAAACTTCTTCAGATTCGTGATACATATCAACCAACGTTCTAATCTCAGGCATCACATCGGATTCAAATAAACCATCCTCATCCTTTTCAAACTTATAAACTTTTTGTAACTTATCACCATACAAAGAAATATATTGTCCATTTGGCGATTTAATATATGCATACTTCTTATGTGGAAAGGATAAATAACCTTTTTTATCATCCCACAAATGAATTTTATTTTTTCTGTTATCGTAAAATATAGACTGATACATAGGTTAGAATATAACTATTTTTCCTCATTTAAGTCAAGCTTTTTATTTTTAGGATACACTTTCATTTTATCCAATTCTTCTTCTGAGAAGTTCATAAAGTAATCAGTTTTCCAAAGCGTTCTATGTGTTTCATCAAACTGGGTATCACTTCCTATATTAATCAAAAAGTAAGGTGCTTTCTCTCTCGTATCTTCTTCAGCAATTTTCCATTCTTCAAATGGTGATAAACATATAGCTTTTAAACCTTTGAATCCTTTTTCTTTCATTAGTATTTGTATTGCTTTCTGAAATTTAGCTCTATCAACATCTTTCCAATTTAATCCATCCGTATTCTCACAAACGAATAGTGCTGATGAGTACTCGCTTTTTTTAAATTTTTCTAATAATTCTAAGAAAGGTTTTTTGTTTGGTTTCCAAACTTCTATCATTAACTTATTATTTTTTCTTTCTGATTTCACAAACGGACAAACAGGCATTCCACCAAAGTTTTCACTTGGTTTTTCTAAGTAATCGATATACTCATTGACTTCTTTTAATATTTGTTTTTTACTCATAACATTTAGAGAAAAAGGGGGGAATAAATCCCCCCTTTAATCAATTTAGAAATTAACAGTCAAACCTATGTTTGCATAACGTGGTGTTCCTAAGAATACCTCAGCGTTATGTGGTAGGTGAAGTTTATCACCAAACCCATTATAAGGTGAGTTGTCAACTGCATCTTGTACATATAATGCATCAAGAGCGTTAAATACGTGACCTGTAATAGCCATATCTAAACCACCAATCTTAGGTAG
>TARA_A100001201_G_scaffold13531_4_pt1 | contig 29555 bp, 12 predicted proteins | sample TARA_A100001201 | Tara Oceans TARA_A100001201 (sample SAMEA2619872) | marine metagenome | biome: marine biome (ENVO:00000447); feature: surface water layer (ENVO:00002042); material: "saline water (ENVO:00002010), including plankton (ENVO:xxxxxxxx)" | depth 5 m | reverse complement strand
TAAGTTCAACATCTACGGTGAAATGTTTCACTCTAATGGTTACTCTAGGAATGAGATCCTGAGTTACATTGCACCCACACAAGAGGAGGCAATTGCTAACTGTAAACGCAACAATCCTGGGTTTCATGTTATGTCATGTTGGATTGATGAAAGTAAACCTGAGGTTGTGAAATTGCAACCCCTTCGTTAACACTAACTCCTTCCGTTCTTCATTCACACTTTCTCATGCGTATCTTCCTTGCTTCCATTGTCATCATCCTGGGTGCCAATCTTCTCATCGATCTGCTGGATTCTGACCTGGTGGATGTAATGCAGGAGCGTCGTGAAACTATAGAGAAACAAATGGAACGGATGTGACGGTCGGCAAGGTGTCTACTTTTCTGGCACAGCACCCCGTTTCCATGTATCTTAGAGAAGTGGAGGGGAGCACACCCCCCACGATCTCAGTCCTTTCACTTCACTTTCATGCGTAAGATCGAAACCCAGATGAACAAAGCAATTGAGAATCTGGAGAATGGTAAGCAGTGGAAGTCTGCAAATACCATGGTCGAAATGTTTAATGATGTCGCATTTGTCTTTCTTCATGGCAATCTGATTGCCGAAGTTGGTGAAGGTTTCATCAAACTTCACGATGGTGGATGGCAATCAAATACCACAAAATCCCGTCTTAATGCTATTCTTTCTGCACACGGATTTAGTGGTGAACGTGTCTTTCAGCAAAACTTTGAGTGGTTTGTTCGTCTCTGGAATGGTGATGATTTTGTGACCACCGAGTTCCGTTCTGGAATGCGTCTGGCATGAGGGGTTAACATTCCCCTCCGTTCTTTTCTCACTGATTAACATGTTTCGCATCGCATCTTCGTTAACAACCCGTCGCAAACTTTGGGTCTCCGATGATAACGTGGCACTGCCTGCGTATATACATGCCGGGGCAAGTTCCAAATACAAAGGAAGCAACCCTGACAAGTATTGGTGCAACCCAGAGGCACAGAACATTTCCTTCTCTATCTGATACATTATGAAGATCGTTCGGCGCACTGACTTCGGAAAGTTTCATACCATTTGTGTTCACACCGACAGAAAATGGATCAAAGTGATTGATGATGGCATTGTGAAACTTGTTCGCAATCCTTACACAGTGCCATGCGTTCGTTAACAGCAGTTCGGGGGTATTATGCCCCCTTATTGCCGCGGTGCGTGGCTAAAAACGCATCACTACCCTAAGCTATAAACGACCCAAATCGACCTTTCAATTTCTCTTTCTCAAAAAAATTCCGAGCATATATAAAATCGATGACAAAGTTCAAAGAAATGCAAAAAAATCCCCAGGAAAATTTTACGACTGTAGAGATCGATCCAGTCACTGGAGAGCACTATCTAACGATACCTGAATGGATCTGTGACGAGAACGGATGGTACGAGGGCACAGAAGTAAACATCGAGGTCGATGGAGATTCGATAGTGATCACGGACATTGACAGGTAACTATATACCTGGTATGATACTGAAGTAGTTTTATTCTATTATGGCTAAAGGATTTACTGTAAAGGCAAAGACACCGAAACCATCAGAGTCCGCACCCGAATGGGACTTTGAGAAAGCAAAAGAGATGGTCAGAGGAAAGACAATTGTTTTTTGTCTTCCAGGTAGGGGAGTTTCGTATACATATCTGAAAAATTTCGTACAACTTTGTTTTGATCTGGTACAGGCGGGAGCAAGCATTCAGATTTCGCAGGACTATTCATCAATGGTGAATTTTGCTCGTTGCAAGTGTCTGGGTGCGAACGTACTGCGAGGACCGGATCAGATTCCCTGGGACGGCAAGTTGCAGTATGATTATCAGTTGTGGATTGATAGTGATATCGTATTCAATACTGAGAAGTTCTGGCAACTGGTATTGATGGACAAGGACATTGCGGCAGGGTGGTATTGTACAGAGGACGGTCGCACCACATCAGTCGCTCATTGGTTGGAGGAGGATGACTTCCGGAACAATGGAGGTGTGATGAACCACGAAACTCTGGAGAGTATTTCTAAGCGTAAGAAACCTTTCACTGTAGACTATACAGGATTTGGATGGTTGCTGATCAAGAACGGAGTATTCGAGAACGAGGGTATGAAGTATCCTTGGTTTGCCCCGAAGATGCAAGTTTTTGAATCAGGGGAAGTGCAGGACATGTGTGGAGAAGATGTCTCTTTCTGTCTCGATGCCATTGAGAGTGGATATGAGATTTGGTGTGATCCTCGTGTAAGAGTCGGACATGAAAAAACCCGTGTCATCTGATCGTTACACGATCCTTCGTAAGGGTAAGAGACTATTCACAAACCTTACTGAAGATGAGTACCTGGAGATCATGCAGGATCTGGCAATAGAATTCTACGAAACCGGATCACCAAAACCGGAACATTTAGAAACCAAGATTATCAACGAATACGGAGGACTACAGAATGGCTAAATCAAAAGTGGGTCTTATCAAGGGAGCTTATACTCTCGGAACCCCGAAGAAGACTCGTCAAGGTGCGGGCAAAGGAACCAAATATGCCGCGACTTCTCGTAATAAGGCAAAGAAGGCATATAGGGGTCAGGGACGGTAATACATACATATAGATTTGTAAAGTACCATGGCATGTTTGATAACTAATCTTCCATCACAGGAAGTATGGGTTCGTAAAGAATATCTAACGGATCATCAAAGTGGACATGGGGAATTCGTAAAGGGCGTCTGGGTTTCGGCAAAGTCGATTCCTGGACGTGCTTTTTATTTTGAGACATATTTACCAGAATATGCCGCAATGTACGATAAACTCCCCATCAGTGCATTTGTAAGTGAACCAAAGACACCAGAACCGGATATGACTCTTCATAATCTACAGTTCTGGAACTGTATGGACTACGGTGTAGTGGCAGTACAGAAGCAGTTTATTGGTTCGATGCACTATGAGGTCTATACAAGGGATTACGGACCTCAGACGGGCACGTACATCTGTACTCTGGACAATTATCATCAGGATCCAGACTCAATTGACTATGCGACAAGTGAAAATCCGTCCGAACACAAGTCACATAACCTGATTGAACTCGATAACGGACAGTTTTGTCTGTATCCGAACAACAGAACTCGTATCTATGACAACAGTTTGACACCGGAAGAACCAAAAGTGCCCGATTTTAAGGTTTCGACGGTCTATTATCAGGTCGAAAATGGTCATGATCGTGATGGATTAGGAAATGATGAGAATTATTTCTGGAAAACGGCAAAAGAACGTCAAAATAATGATGAAAACGATAAAAATGAGGGTATAAATAAATAAAAACTCTGTCTGATGGCGGTAACTCGGATATCTAGAGCATTCAAGGACATTAGTTTGTCCTTTGAACCTCATCCAATCACGAATGACTTACCAATTTTAAAGAATGAGTCGGCAATTCGTCGATCTGTGAGAAATATTGTCCAAACGATACCCACCGAAAAGTTTTTTAACAGTTTATTTGGGTCTGATGTACATAAAAGTCTGTTTGAATTCGTTGATTTCGGTACTGCCTCGGTCATCAGAGACCAAATTCTTGTTTCAATAAGGAATTTTGAGCCTAGAGTCACAAATGTGAGGGTCAGAGTAGACCCATCACCCGATGAAAACTCATTTGAGGTCACAATATTCTTTGATATTATCGGACAAGAGTTTCCAACACAAGAATATTCATTCATATTAGAGGCAACGAGATAATAAAATGCCTTTTACTAAGTTTACCAACCTAGATTTCGATCAAATTAAGGTATCCATCAAGGATTATCTTCGTGCAAACTCAACATTCACGGATTTTGACTTTGAAGGATCCAATTTTTCGGCACTGATCGATACATTAGCATATAACACCTACATAACGGCGTTCAATTCTAACATGATTGTCAACGAATCCTTCCTGGATTCGGCAACAGTCAGACAGAATGTGGTTTCTCTTGCCGGAAATATTGGTTATGTCCCAAGATCAAAGACTGCATCGAAGACGACGGTTTCTCTTAGGTCTGTTTTAACAACTGATGCAAATGATACCACCATCGATACAATAACACTTGGTGCCGGTATCTTTTCAACTGGAAATTCTGATAATACATCTTTTGTTTTCTCTACCATAGAAGATATAAAAGGAAAGATAGAGATCGAAAATGGTGTAGGCAAGGTTGCATATTTTGATAATGTTCCAATTTATCAGGGAACATTACTTAGGAAAAAATTTCTGTATGATGGATCTCTTGATCAGAAATTTATTTTAAATAACTCAAATATAGACACAAATACTATATCAGTTTACATTAGTGATTCTGAGACTCAAAAAGGATTCAAGTATGTTCCGGTAGATAACATATTGAATGTCACAAAAGATTCGAGAGTTTACTTTATTAGAGAAGTTCAAGATGAAAAGTATGAACTAAGATTTGGTGATGGTATTTTTGGAAAGAAACTTGGAGATGAACCAGAATCTGATGGTAGTTATATTACTGTCGAATATTTAATCACTGATGGTGAAGAGGGGAATGGTATTAAAAGATTTACCTATGCAGGATCTCTTAAAAATCAAAATGGTGCGATAGTACAACCAATTTCTGTTGACGAAGTAAAAGGTGAAAAAGTAAGTGATGGAGTTTATAATGAAATTGTAAAATCTCAGGATGGTAATGATATAGAATCTATAGATTCTGTTCGTTATTTTGCTCCGATTACATATTCTGCACAAAACCGTGCTGTGACCCCAAGAGATTATGAAGCAATCATCAAGAGAATATATCCTGATGCAGAATCCATGTCAATTGTCGGAGGAGAAGAATTAGATCCTCCAGAATTTGGAAACGTAATTATTAGCATTAAACCAAAAGGTGGTACATTTGTCAGCGATTTCAACAAAAAACAAATATTATCCAAACTGAGACAGTATTCAGTTTCTGGTATTAATCAGAGAATAGTTGATCTTAAAATACTTTATGTTGAACTTGATAGTAGTGTTTATTATAACGAAGCATTCATTTCAACAGTATCATCACTACAATCTGAAGTTTTAAATCAACTTACAGAATATTCTAAATCTATCAACTTTAATAAATTTGGAGGAAGATTCAAATATAGTAAGTTGCAGAATATTATTGACGAAGTTGATAGAAATGCAATCACATCAAACATTACCAAAGTTAAAATCAGAAGAGATTTAAAAGCTTCTGTAAATCAACTAGCACAATATGAGTTATGTTTTGGAAATAGATTTCATGTTGAGAAAGATGGTTTGAATATAAAATCAACAGGTTTTAAAATTGCCGGAGAACCATCGACAGTTTATTTTACGGATTATCCTAATAAAAATGATGAAAAAACTGGAGTTCTTGCAATCGTTAAAATATCTGAAAATAATAAATTTAAACTAGTTAATTCTGCTGCAGGTAGAATCGATTACATGAAGGGTGAAATTATAATTGATACGGTAAATATTGTATCCACAGAAAAACCAGATAACATTATTGAAGTTCAAGCAATTCCAGAATCGAATGATGTTGTTGGTTTGAAAGATTTATATCTGTCTCTTGATGTTTCAAAAAGTAGAATAAATATGTTGAGAGATTTAATTTCTTCTGGGGATGAGATATCTGGAGTGAAATTTATCGAAGATTCATTCACCTCAAGTTATTCAAACGGAAGCATAATAAGAAACTAATATGATACAGACAGGATTTGAAACAAGAATAAAGGTACAAGACATTGTATCGAATCAACTCCCCAGTTTTATTTTAGATGAAAGTCCAAAAGCAGTAGACTTTCTAAAGCAATATTACATTTCGCAAGAGTATCAAGGCGGACCTATTGATCTATCGGCAAATTTAGATCAATATCTAAACTTAGATAATCTCATCCCCGAAGTTGTAGTTGATAATACACAGACAGTCGGATCAATTGAAACAAATGATTCTGTCATAAGTGTATCCAGTACGAAAGGATTTCCAAAAGAGTATGGTTTATTAAAAATTGACAATGAAATTATTTCATATACAGGAATAACAACTAATTCTTTTACTGGTTGTATTCGTGGATTTAGTGGAATTAGTTCATATAGAACAAATTTTGATAATGAAGAAATAGTTTTTTCTAATACCTCTGCAGAGTCTCATAATTCAAATTCTTCTGTTCAAAACTTAAGTAGTTTATTCTTAAAAGAATTTTATAGAAAATTTAAAACTACATTCTCTCCTGGATTGGAGAACAATAATTTTGTATCCGATTTAAATGTAGGTAATTTCCTTAAGGAAATTAAATCTTTTTATCAAAGCAAAGGAACCGACGAATCCTTTAGAATATTATTTGAAATATTGTACGGAGAATCTCCAAAAGTAATTAATTTAGAAGAAAAATTAATTAAACCATCTTTTGCAGAATATAGAAGAAGAGAAGTAGCAGTAGCAAAAGTTATTTCTGGAGAAGCTTCTTTTCTTAAGGGACAAGGATTATTCAAAGAAAATTCAAATATAGTTGCGGCAATATCAGAAATAACACCTTTTAATATTGATGATGAAGTTTTTTATAAAGTATTCCTTTTTGTCGGTTATGATGAAGACTCTGATATTCAAGGAAGATTTTTACCAACTTCAAATTCAAAATGCACAGAAGACGTTCAAGTTAATGCATCAATTATAAATGTTGATTCTACAATCGGATTTGGTGCAACCGGAACAATAAAGTCTGGATCTAATACTGTTACATATACTGACAAAACCGTAAACCAGTTTTTAAATTGTACAGGCGTTACCAATGTAATATCTCAAGGTGATTTAGTTCATGATAATGAAATTTATTATGGATATGAAAATGGAGATATAAACAAAAAAGTAGAATTAGTATTTTTTACTACTCTAAGTAATTTTGTTCAAAATGGTAATGTCAATGTTAATGAAAACGATCCTATCGGAGTTAAAAATCTTGGAGATAAAGTAATTAATCCTTCTTTGAATAGGTCTTCAAAGCAAGTATTAGCAAATTCGTGGATTTATAATACAAATTCTTCATATTATATTAATAATTATGATAGTAATACTCTTGAGTTATTTTCACCTATTGATAAATCAAGTTTAAAACTTGGTGATTTTGTTGAAATTGTTGAAAGAGATACTGGAAAGGTAATATTTCCAGATGATACCAATACACCTTTTGTCGCAATTGATGGGCAAGAAATACAAGGCAGAACTAGCGTAACGTTAGGTGGTGGTTTTGATCAAACTCAATTAGGTGTCACTACAGATTTTAATTTAAGAAAAGTACTTAATAAATCTAATATTGGACCTGAAAGCAATGTATCATTTAAGTATGGGAATAATACATTAATATCTGACGTTCAAAACGTATACTTTGATAATGAATATGCGTATGTTGCATCAAATTCATTACCATCTGCGAAAACAAGGAAAGGTATTTCAGGATTTCCTTTATCCGAAGACATCAATATAAAGATTAAAAAACTAGTATTAGATCTTGATAATCAAACTGGAGGAATTTTAACTTCATTCAATGAATTAACTCAAAAATTTGATTCGATAAAAGTATTAGATAATCTGGGTAAATCTACATTTAAGACTGGTGACAAGATTTTTTATGAACCTCAAGGAAATGTTCTAGTCGGTTTAGAAACTGGAAATTATTTTGTCGAAGTAATTGATGGGGGTGGTTCTAACGATCAAATTAAATTATATGGATCAAATTATCTTATTGGTACTGAGAATCATATAACTTTATCTGGAATAGGAACACATACAATTGTATTAGAATCACAAAAATCAGGAGTAGTTGGACCACAAAAATTACTTAAGAAATTTCCAATCAAACAACAGTTAGTAGATGGTAAAAATGAAGAAACTATTCCTGGTGGAGTTGGATTATTAATAAATGGTGTTGAGATTACAAACTATAAATCAACAGATAAAGTATACTATGGACCTTTAAGCAAGGTTAATGTTTTAAATGGTGGAGAAAATTTTGATGTCATCAATCCACCTAAAATTGTTATTGCAAACGGTTTAGGAAACACCGCTTTAGCTCAACCTGTTGTTAGTGGGTCTATAAAAGATGTTCTTGTGGATTTTGATAATTACAATTTCAATATCGACAAAGTTGTATCCATAGGAGTAACTGGAGGGAATGGATCTGGATGTGTTCTCAGACCATCAATTTCAAATACGTTTAGAGAAGTAGAATTTGATGCAAGACCACAAAGTTCCGGTGGAGGAATTAATACAACAACAAATCAAATACAGTTTGATGTTGAACATGGTTTTGTTAGTGGACAAGAAGTTATCTATGATTCTAATTTAGGTCCTGGAGTTGGAATAAATTCTGTAAGATCTAGCGGTAAAAACTTCTTGGTAAATAAATCAACATATGTTGTTGATGTATCGAATAATGTTTCTATAAAATTATTTGAAAATCATGATGATTATCGTGCTGGAATCAATACAATCGATTTTACTGGATTAACAGGATCCGGAATCCAAAAGATAAAAGTTGGTCCACTGAATGTATTAAAAGATATTGTTATAGTTGAAGGTGGAAAGGGATATACTAATAAAAAATTAATTGTCAATCCATTGGGAGTATCTACAGAATACAATTGGATTGAATTTAAAGATCATGGATTTAATAATGGAGATTTAGTAGATTATTCCATCTCATCTATTGATGGAACTACACCTGAAGTAATCTCAGGATTATCTACAGATAAAAAATATCAAATTTTTAAAATAGATGATGACAAATTTAGATTATGTGATGCAGGTATTGGTGGAACCATAACTAGTAGTTTTGATCGGAAAAATTATGTTAAATTTGATTCAACTTCTGGAGTTGGATATCAACAATTTAGTTATCCGAAAATTGCCGTAGATTTTAGATTTACTACTGTTGGATTAGGTACAACTAGCACACAATCTATTGTTTTAACTCCTATTGTAAAGGGTTCTTTATCCGGAATAGACTTATACGAAAAGGGAACAGGATATGGATCTTCAATTATCAACTATGAAAATAGTCCAACAATTTCTATCAAAAATGGAAAGGATGCTAGAGCTGTTCCAATTATATCAAATGGAAGAATAGATTCTGTTAACGTTGAATATTCTGGAGTAGAATATTATTCTGTTCCTGATGTAGTTGTTACAGATTCTTCCAAATCTGGTTCTGGGGCTGTTTTAAGGGCAGTATTAAAAAACAATAAGATAGATTCTATCAAAGTAATAAAGGCAGGAATTGGATATTCGTCTGCGGATACATCAATATCCATAATTTCTTCGGGTTCTAATGCTGTTCTAAGTGCCAAAGTTAGAGATTTGACGGCAATAACCAATGAAATTTTTGATTCAAACAAACTTTTAATTGATAATGATGCTAACGAGTTGAAGTATTCTGTTTGTGGATATGATGTAAATTTATTTGCGGAAAATACAAATACTATATCAGGAATTATTGGATGGGCTTATGATGGAAATCCAATTTACGGTCCTTATGGTTCAAAAGATCCTAACGAATTTTCTAGTGCTGATAGATTAATTTCTGGATATTCTAAGAATTCTTCATTCGTTAATGACAGACCATCGACAGATGATTTTGCTGAGGGATTCTTTATTGAAGATTATCGATATGATAATACGAATGCAGATTTAGATGAACACAATGGAAGATACGAAAAAAATAAAGATTTCCCTAATGGTGTTTATGCCTATCACGCTGTAGTTGATATTGAGTCAAAAAATAATGTTCCCCTCTTCCCATTCTTTATTGGAAATACATATAGATCCAAAAAAATAAAAGAAAATTTTGAATTTGATTTTGATCAATCTTATGATTTCAATAATACAGAACTAAAAAGAAATACATTACCTTATAATGTAAATGAAGAATATTCTGATAATTATTTCATAAAAATCAAAAAAGATCAAAAGATAGATGTAGATAAAATAACGGCTGGAAAAATACAAAATACCTCCATAGTCAGTTCTGGCACAGACTTTAAGGTAAATGACATTATAAAATTTGATAATGGTGGAACAAGTGGAAGTGGATTAAATGTAAAAGTATCTTCTATTGATGGAAAAGATATAACAAAAGTAGATACAATAAAAGAGAGTTATGATAATTCTGTTTTAGTTTGGGGAAATAATTTAGAGGTTACTCTTGAAAATGAACATGATTTTAAAAATGGTGATTATGTATCATTATCAGGAATAACTACAGATTCTTTAAAGGGGTTAGAAAAATATCATAGAATAACAGTTCAACCCAATTCATCATCTAGAACTATATCTACAGTTTCATCTGGAGCGGCAACAACTGAAATATATGTTTCATTCATTCCAAATTATGTTTCTGTTGGATCAACAATTGGTATTGGAAATGAATCTCTAACAGTATTGAATGTATTCAAAAATTCAAATATATTGAGAGTTGAAAGAGGCAATGCTGGAATTTCCCATACAGAGTCTTCACCAGTAAATTATAAATCAAAAAATTTCACAATTAATAAGGAAGTTTCTTACTTTGATTCTGCAAAAAACAATCAGGTATATTTTAATGCTGCAGAATCTGTAGGATTAGGAACTACACCAGGGACAGGATTTTCTACATCATTTACATTCGGACAATCCACACTTTCTAGAGAAATTCCTGTAAAGGGTATATACCTAGAAAATCACCAATTTAGAACGAATCAGTTGATAAAGTTGACTAATCCTCAACTTGCAAAACTCATTACATATTCTAACGAACCCACTAGTACTTTAACTAATTTAACAAATGGAAATTATTATGCAGTCAATAAATCCAAAAATGTTATAGGAATTAAAACTAGTATAGGTAGTGATGAAATCTATTTTAGAGGATTTTCAGTAGCTGGAAATACTTCAGACAATGATAAGTATCTATTTGAATCTACATTTACTCCAATAACTGCTACTGTAAATGCTATAAAAGCAACGGTTTCTGTATCTACATCACATGAACTTAAAGAAGATGATTTAGTAGAGTTAAACATTGTTCCAAATCTTTCTGTTGGTATAGGAACAACAGCATCATCTGTAATTGTTAAACTAGATAATCAAACAAAACAACTTCTTATAAATTCTGTAGGATTTACATCTTTAGGAATAAACACATCAACAAATCAAATATCTTTAACCAATCACTCATTTAAGACTGGTGACAAAGTAAAATATACTTCACCCGAAGTAGCATCTGGATTGAATACTGGAGGATATTTTGTATTAAAGGTCGATAATAATAACATCAAGTTATCAGAAACATATTCGGATGTAATCTCAACCAATCCAAAGACGGTTAGTATTGCAGGAACAGGAGGAGCGTCTCATACTTTATCACTAATTAATCCAGAGATAAAAGTTACTAAAAATAATAATTTAACATTTGATCTTTCAGATTCTTCTTTGACTGGATATGAATTAAAAATTTATCATGATAAGGAATTTAAAAATGAATTTATTTCTATAGGAAATAGTTCGACATTTAATGTTGTGGGATTTGGGACAGTTGGATCAACCGGAGCTGGTTTAACGGTTTACTCCAATGCTAATACTCCACTTTCATTAAATTATAATATAGAAAAATCTGGATATATTAGCACATCAGATACTGATGTTAAAAATTATTCTACAATTACTTTTGATGATAGTAAGTATAACAAAAAATTTAAGGTCTCATCTGGAATTGGAGAGACTACTTTTAGTGTATACTTAGAAAATGATCCTGAAAGATTTGAATATTCACCTTCTGATTGCGAGATACTTAAGTATTCAACTACATCTAAAAATGCAAAAGGAGGAATAAAATCCTTAAATATTATATCTTCTGGAAGTGGATATAAAAAGTTACCATCTTTTGTTGGTTCTTCATCAACAATAGCAGAAGACGCTATAATTACAGTTTCATCTAATAATATTGGAAACATTAATGATATTGATATTATTACTGATGAATTTAAATATTATACGGACAATACTATAAGACCAACAGCATTGCTTCCAAGTATTCTTGAAATAAAAGATGCAAATACAATTGATATTGTTACAGTAGACAATCCAGGTGAATCTTATTTCGATGCCCCAAGTTTAGTAATAGTTGATAAAGTTACTGGTAAAAAACTTGATACTGGATTTTTAGAAGCAGAATTTAATAACTCTATAATTGGTGTAAATATTTTAGAGCAACCAATAGGACTTCCTGATAGTGGTGTCGTTATTAAATCAATATTTAATACAAATGGATTTACAATTGACACCATTGAATCCACTGTCGGAACTGCCTTTACATGCACTTTAATTACACCAACTTCTGGGTTCAGTACATCTCCATTTAAAGTTGGAGATGAAGTATACGTAGAGGGTATTAGAAAAAATGATAATAATGGAGATGGACATAATTCTGAAGATCACGGATATAAGTTCTTTAAAGTAAAATCTATACCAGATCCTTTAGCAAATCCAAATCCAAATCCATTTAAAGTTGAGTTTGATATAGTTGGATTAACGACTAATACTGGAATAGCAATTACTACATCAAATGGACTCGGAAGATTAATCCCCAAAAATCAATATCCAACATTTACAGTTGTTTTAGATGCAGCACCATTTGTTTCTGGAGAAAAACTTAATGTAAATGGATTAGAAAAAGATTTAAAAGTCGTTAGATCAAGTGATGGTGAACTTGTTGTATTTGGTTCTTATAGCGATTTATTGAAAGTTGGAGATAAAATAACTGGAAGAGGATCTCAGACTACAGCACAAATTAACAAAATAAATGAAAATAATGGAACTTTTGAAGTAGATTTTTCATATAAAACTAATATTGGATGGGAGGATTCTGTTGGAAAACTGAGTCTTGATCATCAAGTTATTTCTGATAATGATTATTATCAAAATCTTTCTTATTCTGTTAGAAGTAATCAAACATGGAAAGAAATAAAATCACCTGTAGGTAGACTTGTTCATACTTCTGGATTGAAGAATTTCTCTGATACCCAAATTTCGTCAAAAGCAGGAACTAGTATTGGTTCTTCAGAACAATCAATTTCAATTAGTGATACCATTGATGAATCCAGAGTTGATATTTTAAGAGGAATAGATTTAGCTAGAGATGATGAGTCTGATGGAGGAGTTTCAAATTTCTTACAATTCAACAAAACTAGATTTGTTAATTTTGTCGATTGTAGAACAAACAATGTTATTCCTATTGATAATATAAATCAACAATTTTCCAATTTAGAATCTAATCCAGATAGATTCTTAAATATTGATCTTATTGATACGACAGAAAAATATGATAATTACTTAATCAGAATTGAAAGTTTTGAAAATAGTGAAAAACAATTACAGTTATCTGAGTTTGTTTTATTATCCAATGGCACAGATTTTACTATATTCAATAAATCAGAACTGGTAAATTCTGGAGTAGCGTTCACTACATTTGCAGAAGATAAATTTGGAGAATATTCAATAGAGACTAATAATGAGGAAGGTCTTTCTTATCTTAGATTTGTACCAAATGATCCAAATAATATTGACTATGATTTAAAATTCATCAAAACAAGCACAGATTCTGGTACAGGAATAGGGACTCAATCAATCGGATTTATTGACCTAACTTCTTCAAATAAAAATGCATCTGCAGGAGTAACGACTACAATATTCTCAAAAAATGTAGATGAAATAGAATCTGCATACATTGTAAGTAAGGTCATCAATTCATCTACAAAAGAAATGAATTTTGTAGAGACATATATTACACATGATGGAAATGACACATATATTTCGGAATATTATGTTGATGCTAGTGGAAGTCTTAATAATAGAATAGGTCTTTCAACTGTTTCTATTGAAAATAATAATTTGATTTTCTCATATGAGAATAATACTAGTAACTCTATTAAAGTTAGTTCCAAAGTAGTTGGATTTGGTACAACTGCTCTTGGAAATGGTCAATATAGATATCTGGTTGATGGTCAAAATTCTGGAGATGAAAGAACCGCAAAATATGAAGCATCTTTTAAAGTTGGGGTTGGAACAACTGCAATATTCTCGGGTTATCCTTTAACTTTTGATGCAATAAAATGTAATGTTGAAGTAAGTGCAGGATCTTCAAAGGCACTTCATCAAATAACTGCTATGCATGATGGAACCAATGCATATTTACAGCAATCTCAATTCCTTGCAAATAATTACGATTCTATCCTAGGATTAGGAACTTTCAGTGCAACTTACACTGCAAGTAACTTTGTTGTCAACTTCCACCCAGAAGATACTACTGGTATTACAACAATTAAAACTTTTAATCAAGTTTTCTATAAGGATATAGATCAAAATAATGATCCTAACGATCTTTCTTATGGAAATATAGTTGAAAGTTCTGAATTTAAATTCTACAATGCAATTAATGGAAATAGAATAAACAGAAAACAATTTGATTTGAAAAATAATAAAATTGATATATTTAAAAAATCATTTGATCCAGAAAGTACTATTGTAGCAGCAGCTAATACAGGAATCGGATATAGTGCGTTTAGTATTAAAAACCATTTCTTCAGAACTGGTGAAGAATTAATTTACACTCCAAAATCAACATTTGTTGGTGTTGGATCTACTCCAATGCAATACACTATAGATGGTTCTACAGTTGGAGTTCTAACATCTAGAGTTTTTGCAATAAGACATGATGATAATGAATTTGGTATTGCAACAACTAAAGCACATGCCAATTCCGGGATAGGAATTACCGTTAAGTCTTTTGGAGAAGGAAATGCACATACATTTGAAATGGTAAAATCAAATGAAAAGGCATTAATGGCAATTGACGGTATTGTTCAAACTCCAATATCTAATACAAATATCACGCATACTGTAAATAATAATCCAACTGCAGGTATAACAACAACTCAAACTATCTTTGCTTTAAGTGGAATTTCTTCCATAAGTGTAATTAATATTCTTAAAGTTGAAGATGAATATATGAGAGTTGATAATGTTGGAATTGGAACTTCATCCATAGGACCAATTACTCCAGGAATAGGAACATTTAACCTTGTAAGTGTTGAAAGAGGTGCTGTTGGTAGTTCCGCTACTTCTCACGCAAACGGTTCACTGGTCGAACTTTATAAAGGAAACTACAATATAGTTGATAGTAAAGTTAATTTCATTGAAGCACCTAGAGGAAATCCTCAGGGTCAAGATAAAAATGGATTACCTTTCTCAAGATCTATATTTAATGGTAGAGTTTATCTAAGAAATGATTATACATCCAACTTCTTATATGATGATATTTCCGATCAATTCACCGGAATAACATCAGAATTTACTTTAACCGTTGGTGGTGCAAATACTGCTGGTATAGGAACCAGTGGTGGGCAAGGTGTATTATTCATTAATGGAATATTCCAGACACCAGAAACTGACAACAATCCTCGACAAAATTATCAAATTATTGAAGATTTGACTGCTGGTATAACAACAGTCAAATTTACTGGAATGTATGTCAATGATATCGAACAAGATTTTATTAGTGAATCTGATGTAAACGTAAATCAAATTCCTAGAGGTGGACTACCAATCAGCGTTGGATCTACTGCAGGTCTTGGATATGCTCCATTAATAGGTGCAAAATTGCGTCCTGTGGTTGTAGGAGGTGTTATAACCGATGTTATTGGTGTTGCAACTGCCGGATCAAATCTTTCAATTTCTACAGCATTCTATGATAAAGTAACTGGTATTTTATCAGTAACAACTGCAACAAATCATGGATTAGTATTTGGAAATCAAAGTAAAGATGAAGTAACATTAGTTGGTTTAGAATTTACTTGTCCAGGAGGATCTGGAATTACTACAACAATATATCCGGAAGATGGAGCAAGAAATTATCAACTTGTTGGTGTTTCTTCAGAACAAACTTTCCAAGTAAATGTTGGTACTAGTACAATCACTCATAATTATGTCGGAAGTGGAACTGCAACACCATTTTTCCCCGATTTGAGTTTTGGTTCTGGTTACAATGGAATTGTTTCTGTATCGGTTGCGGTTACAGAAACAGGACATTCAGGAACCGAAGCAATAATAACTGGAGCACCTGTTGGATTTAATACACATAGATTTGAAAGTGCTACCGCAGGAATTGTTAAATCAGGAAGTCCTGCGATTCAACCAGAGTCAGGAACAGTATATGATCCTAGAGTTGGAATTCTGACAGTTGCTGCAGCAAGTCATGGACTTTCCACCAGTGATTTGGTAATAATTGAAGATGGATCTTTAACATTCTCATGTGCTCAAGATAGTTTCCAAACTTTACATGCATATCCAAGAAGTACTGATTACATATCTGGTGTTTCTACTTCAGTAACTAGAATAGATGATGATACATTTAGTGTCTTTGTTGGAAAATCTCCGGCACATGGTGGAGGATCTTTAGAATTCCATGTCACTAATGGTGGTACAGGGTATTCTGATCCAGAAATATTTGTTTCTGAACCATCATATGAAAATCTTTCTGTAACAGGTATTTCTAGAAGAGGTATTGGTGCCACAACTGACACTGGAGTAGGATTAAAAGTTGATATTATACCAACTCCAAGTCCCGACTATACTGGAATTGGATCAGAATTATTTGAGGTGTCAAAATTTGAAGTTAGTACTCCTGGATATGGATTTTTACCTGGAGATAAGTTTAAAGCAGTTGGATTAGTTACATCCAGATTTATTGATTCTTTGATAAAAGAGTTTGAAATGGAAGTAACAGAAGCGTTTACGGACCAGTTTGCTTTATGGCAATTTGGTGAGTTTGATTATATTGATTCAATTGCACCATTACAAGATGGTAGAAGAACTAGATTCCCATTAAAATATGAAAATGAATTGATTAGTGTTGAAGCTAATGATGCCTTTGATGTCCAATTGGATCCTATACTTCTTATTTTTAGAAATAGAGTTATTCAAGAACCGGTAAAAACTTATGAATTTGTTGGAGGAACAACCGTCAACTTCAAAGTTGCTCCAAGACCTGAAGATGATATTCAAATTTTCTTCTATAAAGGAACTGATGGTGAAGACTCTGTTGTTGTAGAGGCTCCACCCAAACCAATTGAACTTGGTGATCAGGTAAAGATTATCTCAAAACCAAATCAAGACAATCGATTAATATCTGAATTTACACAGTCAGACACTGTTAGAACAAACGCTTACAGAGGTCTTGGAATAACGACAGAATATGAACCAATTGAAGTTATTAGACAAAAGGATGATTTAATTATTGATGGAGAGTTAGTTAGTAAATCTAGAGAATTATTAGAACCAAGAATTAATCCAACAGCTAAGATAATTTATGATTTTAGTAACACCGATGGACAATTCTTTATAGATACTCCCGGAGAATTCTTTAATTATGAAGATGAAGAAAGTCCAACATTTGGAGTAAGAATAATTTCTGGTCAATCCAATCCAGTATCATCTGCAATAACAGCAACTGTTTCCGCGGCAGGAACAATAACAGATTTGACTATCGTAAGTGGTGGATCTGGATATGAATCTGTTCCTACATTAAAAATACAAGCACCACCTACACAAACAGGTGTGGGTATTGGGACCACGGCAACCGCAACCGTTACCATTAATAATGGTTCAGTTAATGGAATTACCATTACAAATCCTGGTCTTGGTTATTCTCAAACAAATCCACCTAAAGTTATTGTATCTTTACCAGGTGCTCTAAAATCTGAACGTGTTACTGGAATTACATCAATTAAAGGAAATCAAGGTGTTATTACCGGAATAGGAACTACAACTATTAGTGGAGATTTGGCAATTAAGTTTACTGCTGTAAGTGAAATTGATTTTGACACAACTATTTTCACATCAGGAAATCCAGTCTACATTTACAATACTGAGATTGGAGATGGAGTTACTTCTATTGATAGCAATGATACTGAGATTGTCGGCATAGGAACTACATGTGTTGATAATGTTTATATTATTCAAGAATTTAGTAGTTCTGGTATTCCCCCAAATGATGTTATTGGAATCATTACATGTAGAATTAATTCAGGAACTGATACTACCCAAATTCCAACTACTACTGGATTTACAACAGATCCTATTGGCAGATTCTCCGTTGGTCTTATGACAGGTGCTAATGTCACTAGAGGATCCGAAACATTGTCTATTGGTGTAACTGGATTCACAATTAATTCAGGATTAACTACGTTCCCAACAGTTCAAAGAATTTCAGGAAATCAAACTTTCTTTGATACTGGAGCAATTACCAAATAGTCTTTATAAATATCTAAAAAAACTATCGATATGTCCGCCGTAGTAACAGATCAATTTAGAATTGCTAACGCCACTAGTTTTGTAGAATCAGTTTTAAATGATGCAAATTCTTATTATGTTTTTCTAGGGTTGCCGAATCCTACGGTGGCAGGATTTGGTAGAACTGCGACATCGAATGATTGGCCTTTAGCACCTGTTGACAATTTAAGTTATCAAACACATTATAGGGATTCTATGATGTTTGGTAAAAAGATAAACAGTGCAAATATTAGAAGAGTTGTAAAAAAACATACTTGGGTTAAAAATAATCGATATGACATGTATCGACATGATTATAGTGCAACAAATTTGGCACCGAATTCAAAAACTACTAATCTATATCGTTCAAATTACTATGTAATGAATAGTGATTTTGAAGTTTACATTTGCATTGATAATGGGTCGAGTGGATCTCCATCTAGCTCTACTGCAAGAGGTAACAGATCTTTAATTGAACCAGATTTTACTGATATAGAACCAGTAACACAATCTGATGGTTACACTTGGAAATATCTATTTACTGTTGCACCTAGTGATATTATAAAATTTGATTCTACCGAATATATTGTACTTCCAAATGATTGGTCCACAACGACAGATTCACAAATAAAAAATATTCGTGAATCTGGCAATTCTGATGTAAATAATAATCAAATTAAAAAAGTATATGTTAAAAATCCAGGAACTACTGGTGGATATCTGTCTTCAGTAGCTTCAGGACCTCATACATTAAATATTTTTGGAGATGGTACAGGAGGAAAAGTTAGTGTAGAAGTAACTTCTACAGGTATCATAGAATCGGTAAAAGTAATTTCTGGAGGTTCTGGATATACATATGGAATTGTAGACCTGGGACCTATACAAGTATCAGATGATAATAGTACTGCATTGGGTGAATTAATTCCTATTATTCCACCATCAAAAGGTCATGGATACGACATTTATAAAGAACTTGGAGCCGATAAAGTTTTAGTTTATGCTCGATTTGATGATTCTACTAAAGATTTCCCCATAGATTCTTCTTTTGCTCAAGTTGGAATTATAAAGAATCCAGAAAAATCTACTTCAACGGATATATACAAAGCAAATGAATTTTCTTCTTTAGATTCTTTTAAGGTTAGTTCATCCTTGTCAGAAACTACAAAAAATTATGCCGGTGTAAAAATCACACAAACTGTTACGGATGGAACAGCCAGAGGTTACATTGCATCCTATGATACTGATACAAAAATTGTAAAATATTTTCAAGATAGATCGTTATTTTTTGCATCACCTACTGGCGGTGCCGGTGGTGGTTCTTCTCATATTGATACAATTGATGTCTCTTCAAGATCTAAAGTTCTTAAATTTGGAGGAACTGGTGATATAACAGTCAGTGCTACTGGTGATATTCATACAAGAAATATTGACACTTCATTAACAGGAGTTACAACTAGTGTCAATAATAAAATTATAAATCTTGGAGTTGAATACTCAAGTGGTGTTGCTGGACCTGAGATAAATAAAAAGACGGGAGACATTATTTACATCACAAATCGATCTACTGTTCAGAGAGATTTGAGACAAAAAGAAGACATCAAAATTGTCCTGGAATTCTAATAAAAAAAGATGGCACAAAAAACTAATTTAAATATAAATCCATACTATGATGATTTTGATTCTGAAAAGAATTTTCAAAAAGTTTTATTTAAACCAGGATATCCTGTACAGGCAAGAGAATTAACCACTTCTCAATCCATTTTACAAAATCAGTTAGAACAGTTTGGAACTAACATATTCAAAGATGGATCAGTTGTTGTTCCAGGATCTATAGCATATGAAAATAATTATACCTCAGTCAAGTTAAAGTCTTCTAACTTTGGTATTGATATTTCTCTTTATATTAAAAATTTTATAGGAAAAAATATAACTGGACAAACTTCTGGTGTAGAAGCAAAAGTTAAGTTTGTTCTGCTTCCAGAAGAAGATAGTAGAGTAGATGAAGTTACATTATATGTAAGTTATACAACCAGTGGAAATGATTTTAGTCAAAACTTCTTTTCTGATGGAGAAGAATTAATTTGTAGTGAAAATGTTACTTACGGTCTTACTACAATTAATGCGGGAGAAGTTTTTGCATCCTTAACCACATCAGAGTCTACCTCTGTTGGTAGTGCAGCTTTTATTACAAAAGGCGTATATTTTGTGAGGGGTTATTTTGTCAATGTTGATGAACAAAAATTAATATTAGATCCTTATACCAATAACTCATCTTATAGAGTTGGATTGCAGGTTAGTGAGAATATTATCACAGCAAAAGATGATGAAACTTTATTTGATAATGCAAAAGGATTTAGTAATTTTGCAGCACCAGGTGCTGATAGATTTCAAATAAAACTTTCTTTAATAAAGAAAGATCTTAGTGACGGTGATGATACAGACTTTATCGAATTGATGCGTATCGATAAAGGTCAAATTAAAAAAATTGAAGCAAAGAGTGATTATAATTTAATTAAAGACTATATTGCAGATAGAACATTTGACGAATCCGGAAATTATACCGTTAATCCATTTACAGTTTCTGTGCATAATTCATTAAATAATGGATTAGGAAATAATGGATTATATTATCCACAAGAACTTACAGAAGAACAAAATACTCCTAATGATGATTTGATGTGTGTCAAAATATCAAATGGTAGAGCATATGTCGCTGGATATGATGTAGATAAAACTGGAACAACTGTTCTAGATGTTGAAAAACCAAGAGAAGTTGGTATTCGTACAGATGTTTCACTTGGATATGAATTAGGCAATTTACTCAAAGTAAACACTGTTACCGGTATACCTGATCAAGGATCTGTTATACAAATAAGAAATAATTTTAATGGAACTGGTGATATCATTGGAAGTGCAAGAGTTTATAGTTTTAATCTTGAGGATGCAAATTATGAAGATGACGCTACCGTATGGGATTTAAGGTTATTTGACCTACAAACTTATACATCTATCGTTTTAAATTCATCTGTTAGTAATACTGAAGTACGAGAAGGTTCTTTTATTAAAGGTAATAGCAGTGGGGCAAGTGGATTTGCTGTAGGTGCAGGTGGAGGTTCCACCATTGTTAATTTAATACAAACATCAGGAACTTTCCAAAAAGGTGAGCAAATTGAAATTGATGGATCTACTGATGTTTCAAGAACTATTGGTGTTGCAACAGCGTACAATACCCAAAATATTAAGTCTGTATCCGGAACTGATTTTAGTGCTAATAGTGTTTTAGAAAGATTTAATATTCCAAATGGTATCAAGGAAGTAACTATTAATAATAATACTGTTCGTGCAGGTGGAGATGCATTTACAGGACTGAGAGTTGGTTCTATTGTTCGATATCAAAGAGCAGGAATTAATACAGAAACATATAATAAGGTTGCTGATATTTCTTCTAATGGGTTAGAAATGACTCTGGAAGCAATTGCTACTGATGTTGCAGGTGTTTATGACGGTAATCTACCAGGGGTTGGCACGACCATATCAGTAACGATGTATGCTGGTGCTCCTATTGTAAGGGGTTCTGGGCAACTATTTGTACCTCTTGCGAATAGAAATGTATCCAAAGTTGATTTGAGTTCTTCAGAATTCAAAATGACTAGAACTGTTACTAAGACTCCTTCTAGTGGTTCTGTTACCATTTCATCTAGCGATATTACTGATATCTCTAATTTTAGTTTTGAACCTTTTGATGCAGAAAAATATACTGTTTCTAGAGACGATACTGATGCGATTGTTCCAATTACCTCCAGTGATAGAGCTGCAGACGGATCTTCAATAACTTTAGGTGGTCTTCAAGATACTGCAAGTACAATAAGTGTTTCTTTGAATAAAATAGGTCTTACTAGTAAAGAAAAGGCATATGATCGCAGTAGAAAAGTTACTGTAACTTTCTCAAAAAATCAAGCGTCCGGTGATAATGATGATGGAAATAGTTCACTTGAAAATGGATTAACATACAGTAGTAAGCACATGTATGGAACAAGAGTTGAAGATGAAGAAATATGTTTAAATTATCCAGACGTTGCTAAAATTATATCGATTTATGAATCTACAGATACATCTGCTCCAACTTTTGACACACTGACATTTGATAGCACGTTAGATGTTAATTCTAACGCCATAGTAGGTGAAAATATAAAATCATTAGATGGAAAGATTGTATCTAGAATTGTTGGAAAATCTACTGATACTGTTGAAATAGTCTATTTAACAACTAATAGATTTGATATATTTACTGAAGTAAAATTTGAAGAATCTAACATAACAGGTGAAATCAAATCTCAAACTGAAGGAAAATATAAAGATTTAACGACTTTATACACCTTGGATAAAGGACAAAGGAATCAATATTATGATTATTCTAGAATTGTTAGAGATGCAGGAACATCTTCACCATCGAGACAGTTAACAATAGTCTTTGACCATTATACAGTCCCTTCAGGAGACACTGGAGATGCTTTTACTGCTCAAAGTTACGATGAAGAAAGATTTAGAACTGATGTACCTTCTATAGGATCAGATCCGATCAGAGCATCTGATACAGTTGATTTTAGACCTAGAGTTGCAGTATATGATCCATCTACAGCAACTGTTTCCCCATTCCACTTTTCTTCTAGATCATTTGATTCTTCTATTACAAAATACTTAGTTCCTGAAGAAACTTTAAGAATTGGATATGAATTCTACTTAGCCAGAATTGATAAACTATTACTTAATAAGTACGGAAAATTTGTATATAAAAAAGGTGTTTCGTCAGAATCTCCAAAATCACCTACAAATGATGATGGTACATCAATGGAGATTGCAACTATTAATCTTCCTCCATATCTTTATGCACCACAGAGTGCAATTGTTGTTGAAAAAGATAACAGAAGATATACAATGAAAGATATTGGTGCTCTTGAGAATAGAATTGCTAATTTAGAAGAACTCACATCTCTTTCTTTGTTAGAACTTGATGCTAAGAGTATGCAAATTCGTGATAGTAATAATTTAGATAGATTTAAAACTGGAATTTTTGCTGATCCTTTTGATGATTATAATTTTATAAGTCCAGAATCATCAATTGAAGTAAATCCTGATGTTGGTGAAATCAATCCATTTATAATAAGAAATTCACTAGAATCACAAGTCACTCCTGCGAATAGTGTAACACCCGAAGAATTAGATTTTGGAACAGATTTTGAATTACTTGATTCTAATGTTAAGAAGACTGGAAATGCTGTTACATTAAACTATGAAGAGGTTTCTTGGATTGAACAACCAAAGGCCACTGAAACTGAAAATGTCAATCCATTTGAACAACCAGCATTGTCTGGTAGTGTTGAATTAACTCCACAAACTGATTATTGGAGTAGAACAATACAGACGGATGGTGGAGTTCAAACCGTTACTGGAACTGATCAGAAAGTAAAACTAAAAAATAAAATAGATCTTGGTGAGCAACTAATCGATTTGGGTGGAATTGTAGTTTCTGAAACATCATCTACATCAACTAATAGAAAACGCGGTAGAGGTAAGAATACCTCAACTTCAGAAACAACCATAACAGATCTTAACACTTACACTGATAGTATTAAACTAAAAGGAAAATCAAAAGATAAAGTAACTTTTAGTAATACAGACACCTGGTTTAGAAACGAGTTAACTAAATCCGGTGACGAAGATTTCATGAGATCTAGAAATACTCAATTCAAAGGTTACGGTTTTGGTGCATTTACACAAGTTTATGCATTCTTAGATTCTCAAAAACCAATTATCGTTCCCAAATTACTTGAAATTGCAACAGAGAAAGATGGAGAAACTAGCGGTTCTGTAGGATCTTTTGAGCAGGGAGAAACAGTTCTTGTGTATGATCCTGTAGATACTAGTAAAGTTATAGGATCATTTAGACTTTGTACACCAGATCATAAAGAAGGTCCTATTAATAATCCAACAGAAACATATTTATCGAATCCATCTAGTCATGGTGATATTGAACTGGGAAGTAATTACACATCTTCAACTCCAGTATTAAACATTGACACAAGATCACTTTCCGAAAGAGCCCAAGGTGATTTTTATGGATATGCAAAGAAAAATTCCTTAATCAAAGGTTCTAATAGTAAGGCAACAGCTTTTGTAAAGGGAGATATAAGATTAATTACAGATGTGTTTGGAGGTATTACTGGAACCTTCTTTATTGAAGATCCAAATAGTACTCCTGCTCCAGATGTTAAATTTAGCACTGGATCTACAGAATTTGTTATTACTACTAGTGAAACCAATGCTCAAGCCTTACCTGGACAAAAATTCTTTGAAGATGAAAATGGAAATCAAAAACCATTAGTCAGAGCAAAATCAACATACGAAACAGGTGGAACACTTGATCAATGGGAAGAGCAAAAATTTGTACAAGAAAATACCACAACAGTTGTTTCTAAAGTTAAAGTAACTGGTAAAGTTAGTGCAACATTAACTACACAAAATCAACATACACATACCGAAGAGACAGAGTATTATGATCCTGTGGCACAAACATTTGTTGTTGGAGGAACCGTTGAAACACCTTCTGCTGTTAATCAAAATGATGACAAAGATGGAGCATTTTTAACTGCAGTTGATGTATTTTTTGCAACTGTGGATGAAGAACATCCAGTAAGATGTCAAATCAGAACTGTAACCGGTGACGACAGACCTTCAAGGTTGGTATTGGCAGAAAAAGAATTGATGCCAAAAATTTCAAAAGATGGTGCAATTATTGATAATATATTAACTTCCAATGATGCTTCTGTCGCAACAAAATTCACCTTTGATGAACCAGTATATCTTGCACCTGGAACTGCATATGCGATTGTATTGGTTGCAGAAAAATCAGTAGATTATACTGTTTGGTTGGCAAATCAAGGTGATAAAATTGTAAATCCAGAAGCTTCTAGTGCAGCACTTACTGAAAACTTTAGTGTATCTGGCAATGAAGCTGTTGAACAGGCACAATATACAACTCAATATGCTTTGGGTGCATTCTTTAGATCACAAAATGGTGGTTTATGGACAGAAAATCAAAGACAGGATCTTACTTTTAGATTGTATAAGGCAAAATTCACTTCTCAAACAGGAAGTGTATTGTTCAATAATCCAGTTTTAGATGAAAGCAATGATTATGTTAAAAAACTCAATAATAATCCTGTCAGAACACTACCAAAAACAGGAAAAATTGGTATTGAAACATCCAGTACATTAACTTCAGAACTCGTTGCTGGAAGAAAAATCGCATCTCCAGATACCAATAAAACAGGAACGGCGATCATTACTGGAACAGGATCTGTTGCCTCATCAGTTTCTCCTGTTGAAGGATTAGGAGGTTCTGATTATGTTAATGATACTGAAGTTGAAACTTTCAATATTAGTGGAAAGGGAAGTGGATTGAAATTAAATATTACTCAAACTAATGGTGCTGTTACTAGTGCTTCTGTAGTAGCAAATAATGGTGGTGTTGGATATCAAATCGGTGATGTGGTTGGTATCGTAACAAGCACAGTTACTGGTGCTACTGGATCAGGAGCTCAGATATCTATTACTGGTGTCGGAAACAGAAATATGATTTTTGTTGAAAATATCCAAGGAGATACCGCATTCTCTCAAAGCACAGGTAACAATCTCTTCTATTATAATGATAGTGGAACTGCTACAGATTCATCTTTAAATGTATTCTCTGTATCTTTTGATGGTGGAGTAAATGACGGAAGTCATTTAAAAGTCAATCATTATAATCATGGTATGTATTCTTCAACTAATAAAGTTGAATTGAGTGGTGTCGAGGCAAATACTACTCCAACTACAATTACTGTTGATATTAATGATACCACAACTGGTTCAGTCAGTCTTGCTTCTACAACTGGATTTGATAAATTCGAGGGAATATTAGTTGATACAAACAATCCGGGATATGCAATTATTAATAGTGAAATTGTCAAATATACTTCTGTCGGATCAGGAAATATAACGATAGATACCAGCGGAAGAGGATTGGAAAATACAGTTGCTTCTAGTCACAATTCTGGAGATACGATCAAAAAATATGAATTAAACGGAGTCTCTCTGAGAAGAATAAACAATGTAACTCATACGGTTTCTTCTTTTGAAGCAGATAGTTATCATATTCAAATTGATAGATCTTCCACTTATGGCAAAAACAGAAGTGCAGATGTGACTAGCGCACCTACTTCACCTCAGGTATCATTTACTTCTGATGAATTTGCAGGAGGGAATGATGTGTTATCTTCAGAAAACATTTTGTATAATGCGGTTGTACCAACTTATGATTTAATTACTCCTGTTGGAGGAAATGATTCCATATTTACAGATGTATCTGCATCCATAAGAACAACAACTGCATCAAGCGTTGATGGAAATGAACCTTCATTTGTTGATAGTGGATATCAAGATGTTTCCTTAAACAGATATAATGCACTGAGAAGTGTTAGAATGGTTGCTTCAAAGGTAAATGAAGATGAATACATGACAGACTTGCCTAGAAATAAGTCTTTCACAACTAATCTAGTTTTATCATCTAATAGTGAAAATTTATCTCCAATGATTTATTTGAATGGTGGTTCTTCAACGGAATTCATTAGTAATAGATTAAATCAACCAATTGGTTTAGAAGATTATAGTTCAAATAAGTTAATTAGAACTATTGATGAAGATCCACATTCTTCAGTCTATATTTCTCAAGATATATTACTTACTCAACCATCAACATCATTAAAAGTAATCATAGCAGCATACCGTCATGAATCTTCAGATTTTAGAGTTGCTTATAAATTGATAAAAGAGGATTCAACATCCGTAGAACAAACTTTTGAATTATTCCCAGGATATAAGAATTTAAACAGTTCTGGAGTTGTTATTGATTCTACAAAAAATGATGGAAGACCTGATTCTTTTGTTCCACCAAATGCTAACGGAGAATACAGTGAATATACATTCAGTGCAGAAAATCTAGATGAATTTGTCGGATATTCTATAAAAATAATGATGTCCGGATCAAATCAAGCATATTATCCTAAGATTACAGATTTGAGAGCAATTGCATTAGCATAAAATGATTAGAGTAGAAGGTCACACAAATTTATATCGTGATGAAAAGACAGGTGCCATAGTTAATATGGATACTGTTGGATATCAAAATTATTTAAGATCTTCCAAAATTGCCAAAGAAAAGAAAAAAGAACTTGATGATATGAAAAAAGATATTGAAGATATCAAGGGTGCTCTAAAGGAGATATTGAATAGACTTACATAAATACATCCCTAAATACTAATTAGATAACAATATATTGAAGTAAATGGCTGCTGTATATGTTAGTAATATTGTAATTAACCAAGGAGCTGATTTTTCTCAAGTTTTTAACCTAGCGGATTCTTCAAATGACAGTGTTGATTTAACGAATTATGCTCTCACGGCACAGATGAGGAAACACGCTGGTAGCAGCGTAAGTCATAATCTTAATCCAACAGTGGTGCAGCCACCGACAAGTGGTGGAGTTAGAATAACTCTGACTGATGTTCAAACAGCTGCATTAAAACCTGGTAGATATGTTTATGATGTTTTGATTGCAGATGACAATGGATCTGGGACTAAAACAAGAGTTGTTGAAGGTTCTGCAATCGTCAGGGAGGGAGTAACCAGATAATGGCAGATATAAAAGTTCGTATTGGACAATCAGATGCTATTAAGGTAACCTCTACTGGTCTCCAGAGAGGTGATATTGCATTTAGTGTTAGTGGTGGTACTGCTAATGTAACTAAATTAGATGTTTCTGGTCAGAGTAACTTAAATAACTTAAATTTAAGTGGCATAGCAACTTTTAAACCAGACATCTTTGGTGCAACTGGAATTATTATTGATGGATCAAATGAAAAGATAGAAGTTGGAACTGGAGTAACAATAACTTCAAATTCTATATTACTTGATGGTTTAGCAACTTTTGATTCATTAATTGTTACTGGAATATCGACACTCAATTCTAGTGGTGGAATTACTACCACTGGAGGTGATTTATTTGTAGGTAGTGATTTATTCGTAAAGGATAATTTAAAAGTAGAAGGAACATCAGAACTTATTGGTGTCACTACTTTAAGAGGGGGAACAATAACTCTCGGTGATGCTGATACTGATAATATTAGTATTGGTGCCGAATTCGCATCTAGTTTAATTCCAGACACAACTAATTTATATACACTGGGATCTTCATCTAAAAGATGGGCAGAACTTAATGTTAGAAATTTAATTGTTTATGGGACTAGTACATTACAAGATAATTTAACATTATCTGGTGGGTCCAATCTAACAGTAACCGGAACATCTTTATTATCTGGAATAACAACTTTTTCAAATCAAACAGATAATACTCTTGGAGATGTAAATACGGGTGGTGTTCAACTTGATGGTGGATTAGGTGTTGCTAAAAATGTAACTGTAGGTGGTGGATTATCTGTAACGGGTAATTCATTTTTTATTGGTGAAGTTACATTTTCTTCTGGAACTAATGGAACTATTAGTATTGGTGACAGCATTGGAGATAATGTTGTATTCAACGCTGATGTAAATTCTAGTTTTATACCAAACATAAATGACACATATGATTTAGGATCAAGTTCTCAAAAATGGAAAAATTTATTCTTATCAGCTAATGCTGGAATAGGAAGTTTACATGTTGCTGGAGTGTCTACATATGTTGGAGTGGCAACTTTCCAGAATAACGTATTTGTTGATGGAACATTAACTGCCGGACTCATAGATGGAGGTTCATTCTGATGGCAAAACCAAGTACCAGACAAGAATTAATTGATTATTCTCTTAGGAGACTTGGTGCTCCAGTATTAGAAATTAATGTAGATGATGATCAAATCGATGATTTGGTAGATGATGCCATACAATTTTACAATGAAAGACACTTTGATGGTGTCGAAAGAATGTATCTCAAATACAAGATTACTCAAGAAGATATTGACAGAGGGAAAGCAGGTGGTGCTGGTGGAGTTGGCATAGCGACTACTTCTGCTACTTCCACAATCGTAGGTACAGCAACTACTTTTAATTTTTACGAGAATTCCAATTATCTTCAAGTTCCAGATTCTGTAGTAGGTGTTGAAAAGATA
>TARA_A100001201_G_C4096655_1_pt1 | contig 30169 bp, 45 predicted proteins | sample TARA_A100001201 | Tara Oceans TARA_A100001201 (sample SAMEA2619872) | marine metagenome | biome: marine biome (ENVO:00000447); feature: surface water layer (ENVO:00002042); material: "saline water (ENVO:00002010), including plankton (ENVO:xxxxxxxx)" | depth 5 m | reverse complement strand
AAATTATCCTCAGGAACTACAAATTGATGAGTAGAAGTATTATATCCTAAAGCCTCTAATGGAACTGTATTGTCTGTCAGTTGTAAATTTACCCAAGTGTTCTCTGGATTAGCCCTGTTATCTCCTGTTGCATTATCTCTAACATACGTTGCCTCTATATTTGTTCCAAAATCGCCAGGAGTATTTTTAGAACCCCAATTCATATCCATAAACAATCTTTGAAAATCAGGAAATTTAGCAATTATATTAGGTAATCCCTGAGGATTAGCATAATTCCCTGTGCCTTCCATAAAATCACTTTGATAAGTGTAGCCTGCCTCTCCAATAATTCTATCAACTAAATATTTTAATTTTATCCATGGTCTAAAAGCATTGCACATATGATTTAATCTAGGGAAACCATGCGTAGTTCCTCCCTGATCTTGTGTAATTCCACCATTCCATTGCACAAAAGGGTATTTTAAAACATTAGTTTCTGTTTCTCCTCCTGTGCAAGCTCCTAATCTAGTAGTCAAATATCCTGTATATCCACTAGGCACTGTATTTATAAGTGGTAACTGCCCTATCCAACTTGGTTTAATTTGAGTTTTAGTCCACAAATGGTCTAATTCACTCAATCCAATTCCACCTCCTGTTGCTCCTCCATCTAAATCAGCAAGAGTTTTATTTCCTAATATTGTTTTAAGTGAAACTGCAGTAGAAAATAAATTAACTGAATAAACAATTTCTCCCTGTTTTTCTTTTATATCTAATAGCTGCATATGTCCTTCAAAAATTGTGCTGCCATCCTCTTTTAAAACCGCCTTAGTAATGATATATGGATTAAAAGTAGCAGGATTTTGTATAATGTCAGTTACAACACTTGCATCGAATATATTTTTAAATATTTTATTATTATGTTTTGTTGCAGGAAGATTAAAAGCTTTTGAGAATGATTGAGGTTTTTCTGCTATTTTTTTGAAATCATCTACACTTAAAGTCATTGGTATAGGTGAATGGTCAAATAAATCTAAAACAACTTGTCCGTCACTTACATTTGTAATTGTTGGCGTAGATTGACTTTGTTTAACAGATACTTGCATAATTTTTGTAGTATCATTATTAACACCATTGCCGATAAATCTAACGCAAAATATACATTCTTGCGAGGTAGCCGTAAAAGTTCCTTGTGTGCTAAAAAATTGTTGAACCGAACTAAAACTTTGAGAAAATAATCCAGTTTGATGAAATGATTGTCCACCTATAAACATCTGTTGAGGATCAGAAAATCCAACCTCAACTGTTCCTCTACCAGCAGTAAAATAGCTAATAGTCCATACATAATCAATGCCCGGTTGTAATCCATCAACTAATTGGTATGCTCCGCAAACTGAGTTGCCTGTTGATGGTAAATTTAAATTTCCTGAGGTAATGGTTGGTGCTGTAACATTACTATAAACTGTTCCATCACTTTTAAAGCCTTGCCATACACTGCTTAATGGTATTGTAGAATTTTGAATAGAATCTTTTGCAGGTGTTGGGCTACTTGACGTAAAAACATTAGCAGCAAAATAAAAAGCAGCAAAATTATACGAATGGTCAGCAACTAAATTTGTATTACTAACAGTTTGCTCCCAAGTATAAATCCCCTCATTAACCTGAGGGTATAGTGTTAATTGTAAACTCATTATGTTCTATGGGTTTTTCTCATTTTACTTTTATTAATACTAAACGTATATTGTTTTTTACCATTATTCGCAGTTGTTTGTCTTTCTAATTCACTACTCGCCATAAATACAGGTTCCACATATTTTCTCAATGTTCCCTGATTGTTAGCGTCATTAGAATTTTGGCTAAGTATATAAACATGATTGCTCACAAATAAACTTTCTAACCATATTGCCTCCTCATCAGTAATAAAATCTGTGTTTAATATTATAATCTCAGTAGCCTTACTTTTATAAATTTTCTTTCCTCCTTTATATCCTTCCATACTAAATTTGTCACCATTCCAAGTTCCTTCTAAACTTTGGAAACTAACTGCCTCTTTACTAAAAGTTCTTATGCTTTTTTTAGTAAAATTATAATAATCCCAAGTTCCAAATTTATTTAACCAACAAAGCCTAATAGTTTCAAATCCTTTACAATCATCCTCTTGTTTATAAAAATAATATATATCACTAATTGCAACTCCACCGTCAAAAGCTTGAACTGTATAATAATCCCAGTTAGACGGCTGCGGATTGCCGTTATTTTTTTGATTTGCAGTCCCTACTCCAAAATAAGTTAGCTTTCTATTAGAATCAGTTTGTAAGTTATTTATAACTCCATTATTTGCAACTACGTTGGTTATTAAACTTCCAACAGTCGCACCATTATAATAATATTGAATTTTAATAGAATCCACCTCATTACTGCTACCAACACCAAAACTGCCAGGTGTTCCTCCATTTTGCAGATTATTAAAAAAAGCTATAGTTTGATAATCCTTTTCTCTTATGTATTGTATTTTAGGAGCCTCTGTTAAAAATTGGTCAGTATCATCATTCAAAATATATTTATGAAAAGACAAATTGTAACCAAAATTTCCACTCACTTCGTTAAGTATTTCTGTGTTTTGTAAATATCCATTAAATATAACTAACTCATCTGCAGTTTGATGGTTTTGTGTTTCTATAACCTCTCCCTGTAAACTACCTGCACCCTCCATATTAAATATTACTCTAACATATCTGCAAGCATTTTGATTAGCACAAAAGGAATCTATTAGATGAATATCATGTCTTTGTTGGTCATATGTATTACTTTTAAAAGATGAGAATTGAGCACTACTTCCATCATTATTTGCATTTCCTCCTTCAAAATCAGGGCTCACATAATTATCTAATATAGCACCAAAATCGAAAATTCCAACTCCTGCACTGTTAGGATTGGTTTTTAAAACTGCAATCAAACTATTAGCAGCTAAATTAGAAGTTGATCCTAAATCCTGAACCATAGGAGCAACATAAACTCTTGCTATATATTTAACTTTAACATTGTTAGTTACATATTGTAAATCTTTAACAGTATATATAATCTTTTCTCCAGAGTGAAGCAGATCATATAACGGTTTTTGGTGAATTGTTAATGCCATCTTAATTTAATTTTGCTTTGAAGCCATGAGTTATAACTCCAGCTTCTAAATCTTTACTATAATTTTGTATTAATTTTCTTATAAACAATCCTCTTGTTGCAGATATTGGTTGCGTATAAAATGATAACGCAGGAATTCCCTGTCTAAATATTCCATAACTAATAGCATGAGCAACGCCTTTTAATGTTTGTCCAGCTTTAGGGCTAATGCCAGCACTACCCATCCATTTCATAATATTTCCGATTGGTGGTCTAGTCCCTTTAAATTGATATGGACTTCGCTTTCTTTTGCCTTCTAAATCTATATACGTTCTATATCCTTGTCTTAATATAGGTTGTCCGTCTCCCTTTTTTCTAACTAATCCTCCAACTCCTCTAACTCCCTTTTCTACATACTCTCCATATTTATTAGACCTAAAATCAATTTCAAAATCTCCTTTAGCATATCTAACATCATATTTCAAAGCCCTACTAAGTTTTCCTGAGCCTTTGGTTTTTTTATCTACAACTTTCTTAGCTTGTTTTTTAATATATTTTCCATATGAATTTAAATAATCATCTAAATTCTTGTAAGTCGTTCTCCTTGTCCAACTCTTTCTGCTCATTATATAGACGCTGCAAAAACTTCAACTTTAACTGCTTGGTCTGCACTATCTACTATAATGCTTTCTAAATCATGCATACTTGTATTTATAGTAGCATTAGCATCAGATACGGCAATAGAATCATGAGGAGTCCCCATCATAAACGATTGTCCTGCAGGTAGCGATATTGTTGCGCTCTCATCAGCAGCACTATCATCATTTCCACTATCTATCTGCAAAGAAAGATTAATATTATTAGTTGAATCTAAATTTGTTATTCTAATATATTTGCAATCTTGTATATCTATTGCTCCATCGCTACTAGCAACAGTATCTTTAGTGACTAAAACTGTTGTGTCTGAATTAGCAGGAACTGTAACAACTCTTTCAAAAGTATGCTCTATTCCTGATATAGTATGAGTATTTGTAGAACCTCTATTAGTTCCATTTATTGTAACCGTTTCGGTTAAACTTACTGTTAAATCTGCCATATTTATTTTTTCTTTTTATTATCAATACTTTTTAATTTTCTTATTGCCCAATTAACTCCTGCTGAGCCTCCCCACGCATCCCACATAAGAGGTCCGCATCCATCATCATAACTACCTTTGCTATTTTTCTCATGTCTTTTAAAACTAGCCATTCTTGCTATAGTATCTCTGCTAATTGGTTTCTTATTTGCTAGTTGATTTGCGCGAGTCCAACCCACTTTAGTTCCGCAACTACTTCCATTCTCTTTTTTATACTTAATAGCACGCTTAGCATTATTTGTAGCCGTTTGAGGGTAATCTGTATAACTTTCTAATTTTATACTTATCTCATCTAATTTTTCTAATATTTGCTGGTATTTACTTTCCATTATATTTTATTGTTATTTTAAAAAAACCTATTTCGATCACAAACTTTCCTAATTTTATTTTATACATGTTGCACTATTATCAATTGGTATTATGCAACTATTTAACTCACTCTCAACAATAACGCCTATGTCCACAGTCCATCCAGTAACGAAATTATCAAATCTTTCCTGAAAAGGTTCGCAAGTAAAATCATCTTCTATAAAATATCTAGGTTCCTCTCCAGCACTTGCATCATAGTGATATAATATTTCTCCCTGTTTTAACAAAGCAATTAAATCGCTTACAATCTGAAACGTATCACTTTGAACATAATCCTCATTATTATTGTCAGCATCTACTATATCCATAACAAATATTTGAAAATTAAATATTTTTTGTTGCAAATTAATTTCTGCACTTATAGGATTGATATGGTATAGAGGGAATAAATTAGCATCATTTAAATCAATATCAAAAATATCTCCTGTTGTAGTAGTTTTGATTTGTTTATGCTTATCTCCTAAACATTTTAACGTTTCTAAAACATTCTTATAAGTTTTATATCTTATGCTATCTGCCATATCTATTATATTTCATCATTTCTTGTTCGTGTTCTTGTTTTTGTATTCTACTTATATCTTGCTTATAGCACATAAAAGTTAAACACTCCTCAACTTTTAACTTAGTTATTACATCTATTTTTTCAACCTTCTCATCAGCCATAACATATAAAGCATTATACCATCCCCATTTGTCTGATAATTGACTTCTCAAATCTTGTCCGAATGGGTTGGCATTTTCTCCTCCTTCAGTGCTGTTATCGAATATTTGAGCGAACTTTGTAATAATTCCCTTCCTAAAAGAGAAAAAAAAACCGATACCGCATAAAAATCTCCAACATTCATTTTTTCTCTAAATAATTCTTGTCTTTCTTTGCAGGGTCTATATTCCTCAATGCAATATTTTTCATCAACCTTTTCTAATATAGGTCTATATAAAACACTCATAATTTTATGCAAGTTATCTTCTAATCCCTCACTTATATAGGTATCAATATCTACCCACTCTCCCATAGTCATTTCTGATAATTGAGGGTGAAAGCCATAATCTATACCATCTATAGTTATAACATGCTTTAATTCCTCATTAGGTAAATCATTTAACAACTGAGTTACGTATCCTCCTAATTGAGCTATATTTTTTGTAGAAAGCCTATATAAATCAGCACTATCAATGTTTGTTAAAATATTAATAATATCTACAACTTTCTCTAATTCTCTCAATCCGACCTCTTTTGTTTTTTTAATCATTCTCACGTATTGGTCTAAGCTGATATTATCCCAATTTGTAGGCATGACATGTTTTGTTTTTTGTTTTCCTTTGACTAGTTCAATCTCCATAATATATAATAGAAAAAATTAATAATTCGTTTATTGCACAAAATACTTGCCGTAATTATGATCTATCTCATAATACATCCTCATCATAATAGCATCCGCATAATCAGGGGAACGGCCTATTATTCCCTTAATAACTTCTTTAGGTATGACTTGTAATTTATTATCCTTGTCCATATCCTTGCTCCTAATTTGCTCTAACTCCTCAATTATGTTATTTTTAATATTTACATTATCACAATCAATTCCTATTTGTCCCTTGTTTATCATGTCTGCTAATTTATAATAACATTGAGTTTTTAAATTTTGATAATTCTCTTTTTTTATAGGCCTACTATTATTGACAAAACCTTTGCATCTCAACATATCCTTAACACCTCCTCCAACTCCATCCTCATCAACTATAATATTAGTTAAGTTAATACTCTCTTTGCTTTGTATCTCTCTAATTTTATCTACAACCGTTGTAACGGCTGATTTGTCATAAGATATTATATTTTTAATATGCATCCCTTCCCAATACAAAATAACGGTTTTATCCGTTCCAAAACGCGCTACGTCACAAGTAATATATTTAGAGCCACTAACTCCCTGCTGATTAAATAGATTGATAATAGCATCATAATTACATAAATTATCCTCTCCTGCATTATACTCCCAATTTCCAAATAATAATCTCTGTTTGCTAATCTCATCTAACTTCTCTAATTGTCCTTTATAATGCACACTAATAAAGGGGTTATCATCAACTAAACTTTGTATAAATTTTTTATGAGGTTCTATTTTTCCCTCTTTTGCTTTTCTATAATATGCAGTATAAACCCAGTTTTTAGATGGATTGCAAGTTAGTAATAATTTAGGAATAAGTTGATATTGGTCTAATTTGAATCTAATTCTACTATTAACTATATTTTTAGCTTTCTCAGTTATTTGATTTGCCTCGTCAATAAACGCTCCTGTTATTTCTAAACTTCCTAAGCTATCATAGTTAGGGTCTGCAGGGTAATGAAATAAATCTTTTAACATTATCTCACTCCCATTATAAAACTTTATTACATTAGAGCTAGCATTGAAATTAAAATGTTTGCCTGCTATAATATTCCATTTTTGGCAAACCTCGAAAAAAGTGTTTAATGTAGTTTTCTTTAAATTATCCAATTTACTTCTGCCCATCAAATATCTTGTTTGAGGGTATTTAATACACATTAGTATAAGCCAACTGCATCCCATATAACTTTTGCCTCCTCCTGCAGCTCCTCCAAATAATATATCGTTAGTATTTTTATCTAATAAATATTTTAACGCTTGACTTTGTGTTTTGGTAAACTTAGGATTAATAGTCAGTTCCATCTATGTTAATGTTGATTTTAATAGGTTCATCTCCGCTACTTAAATCTAACTCTTGTCTTTCTACATATCCTCTCCTTTTACCTTTTGTTTTTAAATAGAATATTGTAGATGGCGTATTCCCATCTCTTATCTGTTTGTGTAATTGACTTTCCACAAAATCCAAAGTAATATTTTCTATATCCTTAACTTTCTTAGCAAAGTCCTGATCTTCCTCTATCCATTTATAAAAAGTTGAGCGACTAATTCCAACTAACTTAACCGCAGTTGTGACTACTCCTAAGCTTTTTTCTAAAGCCTCTAATATAGCTTTTTTATTTACTTCTTTTTTAGTGTGTCCGATTTTGTCCGATTCTTTCATATTACATTCCTTTTATTGGCACTTTAATTATAGGGTTAAAATCAAAACTTCTTTTGCTTGAATTATCTCTTTTGATTATATCTCTGCCCCATTTTTTTTGTAGATCAAAAAATTGTTTTTTTTCTACTTCTGTATTTCTCATTGTTGCACAACCTCCCTCTTGTTCTGCTTGTTTTACATTATAACTAGCATAATTAACTCTTAAACATCCACCATATTTTTGTATATGTTGGAGAGTTAAATCATAATCTTCCTTTAATGGTAAGTTTAAATCATATCTAATATCTGATTCTTTTAAATGAGCAGAAAATGGTGAACCTATATATTGCAAAGTTCCAAAAGGGCTATATTCTCTATAAGCTCCTTTGTCAGTTACACAGTTTACTCCCCAAAACATAAAACCAAAATCTTTGCATAATTGAGTATGTATTTCTGCAAATTCATACAACTCATCCTCTTTAAATAAACTCCATTCTTGTTTCTCCCATCTACCGACACCTTTACAATCATCATCCATCAATATTAAACAGTCAGCATCTTCCATTAAATTATCTAAAATCCAATTTCTAATTTTACTCACATTTCCCTGTGCACTATCAGGGCAAACCTCTATATCATTTCCATTTTCTAAATATTCTTTTGCTTCACTTTCTTTAACTACTAATTTTATTGATGGGTATAATTTTTGAGTTATACTTTTCTCTGGTCTTTTATAACTAGGTGCGTATATCTTAACTTTCATCTTTAATCATTTTAATAGCCTTAACTCCATCTATAACTCTGCCTATTCCCTGACTCCATTTTTTACCGTTAGCTCTTTGAGCAACTTCTGTTTGCAATCCGAATAAAGTTTTTGCCTGAATCCAATCTATATCTTTATTAAACTTTAATACAATATAATTGCTTTCTCTATCTAATTCAGTAGCAAAGGGATTTTCTGTTTCACTATTATCTGGGCTTTTCATTTCCTCAATATCATCCTCATTCTGCCATACATCTAATCCCCACTCTGTAAGCTTGACGCTATCCCACTCATTTGCTAATACATCATAATCCCACTCTCCAAAACTAGCATTGTCTTTAACTATAAATTCTTTTTTCTGTTCATCGCTTAATCCCTTAGCAATTTCTATCCATACCTCTTTCAATCCTGCATCTTGACAAGCTCTAAGCCGCATATTTCCTCCTAAAACCATCATATCCTCATCTACCACTATAGGTCTTAATTCTAACATCTGAGGAAAATCCTTAATGCTTTGAACTAATTTTTTAAACTTATCATTTTTTATAATTCTTGGATTATCAGGATTCCCTCTAACTTTATTTATTTTAATTTTTTCTTTCATTTTTCTGTATTATTATATTTAAAATCATTCCATAACTTATCATTATTCATAGCACTATCATTTCTCCTTATTTCAGGCATTCCCTCATATTCCTCAGATATTTCTTGTTGCATATACAGATCACAACAAAAGGCATCTTGACAAACTAATCCCTCATTTTTTATATATGTAAATTTAACTTTATATATATCTTTTATATTTTCACACTTATTACAAATAAATCTCATTTCTTTTTTCTTTTAAACTTATAAAATAAATACCAGCCAGCTGGCGTAAAAAAAATATGCCATACAGTTATATGCGGTTCTCCACAAAAACCAAAAGCATGTTTAATTATCTCTAACATCTTTCAATTTTTCTATTTCAAATTCAATATGAGCAATAGCTTTCTTAAAACAATCAAATGGCTCACTATGTTTATTCATGGCTCTCAATAAATACGTAACTGCATTTCCTATATTATAACTCAAATCAAAATTATCAACGACTTTTCTAGCTTCATAATTATTTTTTCCTCTATAATAATCAGGAACTCTATTATCTTTCATTAATTCCTCTTTACTTAATTTCATTTTAGGATTTATGTTAGGGTCTATATTCCTTTCTAAATCCCAATAATATTTGCTTTTATCTTTCATAATATCTTTTTTCTCGTCTTAATGGAGTATATTTATTTCTCATATAAACATCTTCATATGCTTTGCTAGTAAACTTCATGCCTGTAATTAATTCCCATCCTATATCATGCCTTATAATATCAGGAATTTTCATTTTCTTTTTATCTAAATCAGTATCATCATAATCTCCAAAAATACTCTCATATTTAGGCAGTTTTTTTCTACCTGCATTTCTAGGGTTTTTTTTCATTAGCTATCTTTTTTATTCCTTCTCTAACAGTATTTAAACATGAACTACAACTTGTTCCGACATTATATCCTGTATTATATATTACATTATATAAGGTTATAGCTCTTTTTTTATATTCATGATTTAAAGCAGTTCCTGTTTTTATTCCCTCCCATATTTCTTTTGCTTCATCTATTAAATATAAAGGCAAATCCGTTTTAGCTTGAGTTTGCCCTGTTTTTTTCCATATTCCAACAGGACACTCCATAACACTAATGCTAGCCTTTATTCTCATAAAACATCCGCATTTTTTGCAACTTCCTGTAGGTTTAAAATAAAATTGACATTCTCTGCAATAATCTAACCTTTCTCTTTTTATTTCTTTACTTACAAAAAAACTACTCATCTAACAATTCATTAACTTTATTTTTATAATATTCTATTTTCTCCTCATAGTCACACCTCATATATTTAACAGTAGTTCTAGCCAATTTATAAAGTTCATCCGACTTGCCCTCTCCTATTCTTAAATCTAATAATTTTCCAAAGGTATATTGTTCTCCACTATTGAAAATATTGCAGCGTTTGCATTGAGGTTTTACATTATCCTCATTCCATCTTGTAGCCAAATATTTTCTGCTTTGAAAATGCCCTGCATCCATTTGTTTCCATGGTTTAACAGATTCACAAGTATAGCATTGCACATAACCGTTTTCATCTCTATCTTTTAATCTTATATATCTACTAAAAACAGTATCCAAACTTTTTTTTAATGCTGGTAATTTTCTAACTTTCTTTTTCATCCTGAAAATTATTAATTAATTTTTTTCTAACATTATCTATTGTAGTAAATAAACTGTTTCTACTTATTCCTGTTTTTTTTGCTAGCGTATCTAATGTTTCTTTATTATCAACATTATAATATAATTTATATATTTCTTTGTCATACCAATACATCTGATCTAAAGCTTTATCTATTTTTTCAAAATATTCCCACGTGTCATTCTGATTATCTAATAAATTTCTTTTATATAAATAACTATCAGAATTTATATATTCATCTTCCTTCCCTAATTTTTCTATTTCTCTATGTTTTTTATACGTATAATAATATTCACTCCTAGGGCTATTAAAACTCCTTCGCAAAGCAACTGCGCCATATTTCATCAATCCTTTTTTTCCATCATTATCATATATTTTTTGTAATGTAGTTGGATTCATTTTTAGAAAATATAACATCAATAATTGCACCGCATCTTCGCTTTCATATTTATTGTTTGTATATTGACTAGATATTCCCATAAAAACATCTCGCATATCTCCAATTATTATATATATTTTTTTTATATCAGTCATTCACAGGTTGTATATCTTGTAATTCAGTAATAATTCTTAACGCAAATTCATATAATAAAGTTCTATGTATTTTTATAACGTGCATATTATCTTTATTTTCTAATCCACAAAAAAACCCACTAACTGCATTGCAAACGTTAACGGGTATAATTAAAAGGAAATCATGAAAATTCCCTGATGTTTTAGTAATATGATAAGAATTATGTTGTAATATTATTCTATTGGTTATATCTACAAAATCATTATATTTTGAGCTTTCAACTAAATCTTTAATACTATTTAAAACAGTATCTAAATATGTTTCTATTATTGTTTCATGCCTAGCTGAAATGTAGATAGGTTTCATGAAGCACAAGTTTATAAATAAACATGCTTAAAAAACACAAATACAAATTAATTTATTAACAATAAAATCTTAATAATTATAAATTATAGATATTTCCTGCATATTTCGGAAATGAGTCTGCATCTATCATTCCTTTACTTTTGACTCTTAATCCTTTGACTAAATCTCCTCTTTTTATATTCTTAATTAATTTAGCCCATTTTTGATAATTTCTGTATGAAACATCTATGCATGTTCTATACGATCTGATTCCATCATTAAAAAATAAATAATACATATCTCCATTCCTTCCATTTACTTTTTTTTGATTTTTATATATAAAACTTCCCTCAGGTAAATTTTGGACTTTATTATATATTTCTTTCATTTTTCCCATCTTTTATAGCTTTTTTAAGTTTATCATTAATTTCTTTTGCTCTCTTTTTAATTTCATCATTTTCAAAACTATCAACATCTAATATTTCTAATTCTTTTTTCTTATCTATTTTTTTAATATTTTTCATTAATTCTTTATTATTCATTCGACCTAATATCCACTCCTCAATTTGCATGGCAACATAAAAACCTATTGCAATTCCGAGCCATATTAATATTATCATTATTATTATATTCATATTTTTAATTGTTTAAAATTACTAATTGATTTTAATCCTGTGTTATTTCTTGACCTATAACGCAATCTTTTATCCTGTCTTTCTGGTTCTTTGCTAGCCTCACTCCATATGAGCTGCCTGTGAGCTTTAATCCACTTATAAAACGTCTTAACAGATAAAACAAAATCATCTGTATTTCTCACTCCTTGTCTGAACGCATATTGTATATCTGTGAAGGTAAGTTTTTCAAAATCTAACTTTAAATCATTAGCTAAACTCACACTCATAGTTAAAAACCATTTTTCATCTTTACTTTGATTTAATTCTACAACTGTTCTAAATAACAAATCATTGCACATTAAAATCAAATCTTTCTCTTTTATATCTTTTATTATCATTTAATTATTTTACTAAATAAATTATTTTCAATTTCACTCAATCTTCTTTTAGTTATTTGATATGCTTTCTGTGATATATCACACCCTACATATTTAAATCCTAATTTACTAGCTACTGCTAGTGTTGTGCCTGTTCCCATAAAAGCATCAAAAATAATTTCATTTGTTGCAGTGGTTTTAATAATATTTCCAATTACTTTCTCAGGTATTTGATTTGAATAATTATTTTTCACCTCTGTATTATTTTTAACAATATCTATATGCCACCAATCATAAATTCTAGTTTTCTTCAAATTTTCAGGGCTTATAATTCTATCTTTATAATTTCGTTTGTCTTTTAAATCTTTGGGGTTTTGTTTTACTTTTGTCAGATCAGGTTTGCAATTAAAAAAAGCAATACTTCTATGTTGTCTTCTCATATTACTATTATAAACCCATTGTATTACTTTTGTTGGTATTCCCATATATGGCACTATATATTTAATTATATCTTCAATATAATGTATAACTACAAATTTATAGCCTTGAAAATATGCAAATAATTCTCCATATTCTTTATCGCTTAAATTATCATTATAAGTATCATAATTCCATCCCACATTATAGGGTGGGTCTGTTATAATTAAAGTATTTTTTTTATCTAAAGTTTTTAATATATTTCTATAATCTTTATTATAAATCATATTTTTTTTATATATTATTTAACATTGATTTTACATTATTATAAACATCTACTTGCGAATCTAATTTAGATTTATTACTCCATTTCTTTTCATTTTTAGCCCATCTACTTAACCTCCTGCTTATATCAAAAGTTTTTTGCATTTCATATTTCATCTTATTTCCTGTTCTATTACATTCTGTCCAATAACTAATAAAATCATTACACATCTCAGTTGTATAATTAGATGAATAAACAATCTCCTCAAACTCCTTTCTCCTAATAGATATATTTTTTATTATTTTTATTTGTTTATTCTTATTAGTATTTATTTTTTTAACATCTTCTTTTTTAATTTTTTTAATACTAGATTTTAAAAAATTTAGAATCTTGGTATCAATTATTTTAAAATGTAAACTAGCAGGAATGCCCTTTAACTTTGTTTTTATAAATCCTTTACTTTCTAAATTCTTTATAGCTATTGACTGCTGATGCCTACTTAAAGTAGTATCTTTCTCTATATTAATTGCAGTATTAAAAAACCATCCATCATCTAACATATTATTTTCTATAAAATATTGCTCTTTACTTATAAGGTCGGCAAGTAGGGTTGCCTCTTTTAGTCCTACCTGCCTTGCTAACTTTTTATTAACTATTAAATATGCACTACTACTCAACAAATTTTTCATGTAGATATATATATTCTTATATTATAATTATCTAAAACCTCATTACATTTATCATAAACATCTGAAAATTCAGTATAATTGCAATTTACACTAGTTTTAAAATCATCTGTTATAATATTTATAGCAATATGAAAATCATCTAAATTTTCCTTACCTACATTTTCTATCCCATTATCTTTTAAAAATCTTATTAATTCACTTTTAGATTTAAAATCCTTCTTATTTTCTTTGATTTTACTATATATATTAAATATCTCATTATAGTAATTTCTATATTTAGGGTATGTAGCATAGTCTGATTTATGTTTATTTTCATAATGATATATGCTTGTTCTATCTTTATGCAAAACGTCTGCTATAACTTTATAATGAATCTTTAAATCTTTTCTAGCTATAACTGCAACAATAGTTCTAGGCACAGTATATTTCTCTGCCTTAGAGCCTAAGTCTTTGCGAATTAAATCTCCCTCATTAAGTCCACAAACTTTAGTTGCAATATCACACAAAGCCAAAACATCTCTCTCATCATTAATATTTTTAACTATCATCTCTATTATATTTTAACTCATTTATTTTACTTTTATACTCATCTGTATTTTTAATCTGATCTTGAATCCATTGCGGTTGCTCATCTAACCATACTTCATTAAAATTATCATGATAATTAAATATAAAAGTTGGATTAAATTGTTCTGGGCATTCAAATCCATTTGCTAATTTTGATATAGAACTAATAGTCGCATATTGGTTTCCAGAGTTAGCAGTTTTATGTATAACGCTTATCATGCAGGGAACTTCAAGCATATTTGTTATATCAAATCTCGGCTGCCCTATAAAAGCTTCTCCTCTCCAACTTTCTAAATCTTTTCTCAAATTAGATTTTTCGTGTAAACTTAAGGTATATTCTTTTGATATTACCATTGGTTTTTGCTCTCCTCCAAAATCTCTCATTTCATTAGGTAACTCAAAAGTTAATCTTATTTTATTTGAATACTTTAATTCTCCTTGCCATTCAAATTCAACAGTTCCAACGTGTATCATTGAATAACATCTAGCGACATGAGTTCCGCTAGGCACTATTTCTTTAATTACATTGTTTGTGCTTTCTGCACTAATTTCTATTCCTTTCATTTGTTAATATATTTAATTTTTGCCTACTCTAATAAGTTTTCGGCATCCCTTTTTATCTTTCATCTCGCCTCCCATCTGCCATCATTTCTAAATAGTTTTCTCTTTGCTGAGCTTCGTATTCATAATCCTCTATGCTATAACATTCACACTTGCATTCATCACACCATAAAACTCCATCCTCATCCTCATCTATATACTCAGATCCGCAGCACGAACTAACTAGTCCATAATAATGTCCGTCATCAATAGGATTCGATAATTTCCAACTGTCATAATTCATCATAACGATTCAATAAATTTATTTAATTCTTTTTTCATACTATAAGTATCTAGCCATTCTAATAACTGAAAATTAGAAAAAACTAAAGTAATATCCTTTTCATCTCCCTTATCACTGTAATATTTACAACCTATAAACACCTCATTGTCTTTACATTGAAATGTATTTATATCATACATATATTTTATTTCTGCATCTTCCATAATTAATTATTTTTTTTGTTAGGCATTAAAGTATTAAGTAATTCAGCACAAGCCAACATCCACTCATCCTCATTACTATCTACATTCTGAGGGTCTAGTATATTATGAGCACTAAGTTCTAAAACCTCAGCTCTATTATCTCCGACCTTTACATTAAAACATTTTTGCTTTCCATCTACAATAGCAAGTTTGTAAAACCAAACTGAATCAACTCCTATATATTTTTTATATAAAGGTAAATCGCTGAATTTAAGTTGATGATATGCAGATGTAAGTTTCTTAATATAAACTATATCATCTTTCTCATCCATAACATTTAACTCATGTTGAACACGATCAGAAGTTTGCTTGTCCTTCTCTCTTAGTTCTTGAATTTCATTTTGTAATTCTAAAAATCTTTCGTTTGTCATTGTTTTTTTTTATTATATTAAACATTTATTTTAAGTAAAGTTTAGAGGAGATACCTGCTAATCGTAACGTCTCAGTCTAAAACTCCTCTGCACTTTACATGGTCAAATATAATAACTATAATTTTAACTCACAAATTTATCAACAAAAAATATTTAGTAATTTTGTGAATATCAATAATTTGCTAGATAATATGATTTAGGTATAATACCATTAAAATTATTAGAAAGTCCCTTAAATCAACTAAAAACAGCCTTATAAGTCCATTAATAAGTTAACTACATACCTTCCATTTTCTTTAACTACGGCACAACCAATAGCAGGCTTTTTACCATACTTAGCGTATGCCATTGCATAACTATCATGGTCAATACCGCAACCAACTTGAGTAGCAAAGATTCTGTAATTTTGACCAACATAATGCTCTGTATAGCATTGAGTGTGTAAATGTCCTTGCACAGTATTCATCATATCGCTTTTAGCCTTAGTCCTAGCCGTTCCTCCCTCTCCATGAATATATTGCACACCATCTTGCACATATCTTTCCATAAATTCCCATTGAGGCACTTCTAACACTTCTTTATATGATTTAATCCATTTACTAGGTATTGATGAGGTTTGAGCTTTACGCATTATAATGCGATCATGGTTTCCAATTATTACTCTAGCCTTAGGAAATGCAGCATACCATCTTGAAATTCTTTTAATAGCATATTCTAATTCATCTAAACCACCCATCCCATCTGCTGAGGTCTCATGGTAGCTGCTAAAGTGGTTGTCAATTATATCGCCAATAAAAATAACATCTGTGCAATTATGTAATTTATATTGTTCTACGCAAAAATCTAGGTATGAATCTAAACAAAAGGGCTCATGTAAATCTCCAATGACTAAGACATTACGCTCCCCTTTGTTTCTGATTCTTTCTAATACTTTAATTTCAAATGGTTTCAACCGATAACGGTTATTCCTCATTTATTTTTTTATATCTGCAATTCCTTGCCCTATAATAAGAGTTAGAGCAGCATAAAATATTTCATTAGCAGCCTCCTCAGAAACTCCTAAGTAAGTAACAATTGCTGGCACTACAATAGAAGCTACTGCATACCAAAATTTTTTACTTGCAAACATTTGTTTAATTAACCATTCTTTCATAATATATAATTTTAATTTAGTTAGTAAGTCCATATACGATTCTCGCTTTTTGTTGGAGAATTATCTACGTGAATAAATCCATCAGCTATTCCTATTCTATTGAATCCAACTAATAATAAAGAACCTACAATAAGCCATCTATCTTTACTATTAGTGCAACTAATATCTGCAGCTCTTCCCTCACAGTGAGCTGAGTATTTTGCCGTTTTATAGCCTCTCTCTCCCAGTTTCTCGTGGTATTCCTGAGTTCTATATCCTGAATTTATTTTAAACGGTATTTGTGCTATTTCTCTTGCCTCTTGTAATAACTCCATAAAATCATCTTTCATGTTTTTTCCTGAACCTTTAACGTCAGGGCTATCAAATTCAGAAGCTTTAAAGTTTTTATATTTTTTCACAAGCACCGCATTTTCCAATACATATCTTTTTAAAAGATATATAGTATAGTATTTTACAAATTAATTTCATTTTTTATTATTATTTATATGAGTTTTCCATCTTGCAACAGTATAACCTATTGACAAAACAAGTAATATAATTTTTAAAACTAGTTCAATATCTCCGAAGGTCGTTATTCCTAATACTGATAGGTTTACTGTTCCTGTTTCTACTATGTCCGTTGTTACCTTTTTTAGTGGCATTTTCTATATACTTTTTTAAGGCAACCTCGTTTTTTGCCTTCGGTTTATAATTCGTTCTCATTTAAGATCAGGAGTTAAAAAATCATCTAAAGTAATTTCTCCCTCTCTCTTTCTCACTCTCTCTAAGTTCATTCCTGAATAAAAAGCATTAACATCTGGTTCAACATCTGCACCGCTGCTAGTTGAATATTCAGGGTAAGTTGAATTGTTATGTCTTAAATAGTCTATTAATCTTTCTGTATAAAACTCAGCAGTATTTCTAATTTCCTCTCTCAAAGTATGCATATCTTCTTGACTCATACTCTCTAAATTTTCACTGGTTTTAACACCAATTCCATTATTAGCAATTCTTATTCTTAAAAACGGCAGACACTCATAAAAACTCCAATGCACTAAAGAGTCTTGTATATAGTCATCAACTAAAGTTTTATAAGCTCCTGTTAATGATGAACCTGATATTTTTGTTTGTAATGCTTCAAATAAATCAGTTCCTAAAACAGTTTCTATATATTTTTTCTGAGCAACTTTTATATAAGGTAAATAGAAATCAGGGTCTATGTTACCGCCAATTGCAGTAGAATCAGTTAGCTTATTTTCCGATATGAATAAAACGTATGCCATTGTTTATTTTAACTTTAAAGTAGCTGCATCTAATTTATTAGCAGCACTTTCATAACTAGATATATTTCCTGAAACATCAACTCCTAAAGCTTTTGCAGAGCTTTCAAAACTTTTAATAGCTCCTCTCATCTGATCTACTAATTGTTCTGCTTGTGATTTTAAGCCTCTAGCTATACTTAAAGCTTTGTCGGCTTTTTCATCTGCAGCAACCATTTTTTCATACATTTTTTGCTCTATCTTTTTTGCTTTTTCAATGTTTTTATCTGCTTGTTTTTCTGCTTTAACTCTTTCTGCTACTATTACTTTTTTTCTTTCTATCTCATCATCAACCTGATTTGTTGCATCTGTTTCCTTATCACTCCAATCCTCAGCTATAATATCTAAATCAATATATTGATCTATTGCTTTTTTTAAATCAGTAGTTAATTTGTCTGCTTTTTTTGACAATCCATCTAAAGTTTTAACATCTTGAAATTCAAATCTCTCAACTCTTTTTTCATGACCAACATTAAATTTGCTTAGGTTCTTGTAAAATTTTTCTCTTGTTCTCATATTATATTTATTTTAATCTTCCGTTGTTAGGCATATTTTTTGGAGCTCTACTAACTTCCTGAGGATTAGTCTCAGGGTAGAAACCATTAGCTCTAGCCTCTGTTGTTGTTATTATTCTTGTTGCGTCCTCTACGTCAGTTCCTGTGCCGACTCCTAATTTGTAAAAGTAAATCTCTCTCCTCCAATAATGGCCGCAATTAACTCCTCCTTTGAATTTCCAGATTGAGTAAGTTTTTGCACCTTCAGGTCCCATACCAGCACCTTTCCCTTTGTAGTTTACTATCTTATTCTCCATAGCAATAATATCCTCCTTTCTGTAAAGCTTATTAGCAGATAGCATTTTTCTACAAAACTCTCTAGTATTTTGTGATGCTATTGCAGTAGAGTATCTATATCTCACTATATATAAGTTTTTATTTCTATCAATACCTTTGTCATCTGTTTCCTCATTAGGGTTAGCGTCACCAGTATTAATATCAAACTCATATTTATGTAGCTTGTTTAATTCTAATTCATAATCAAAATCTTCTCTCTCATCCTCTACCTTTTCATCGCTTAACAAATGCCAATTATCATCAGGATTTTCCTCTCCGTAAGCTAATATAAATTTATCTAATTCACTTGCTTTAATAGGAACACAGTTAGGCACCTTTCTACCATCTTTAATCTTGTGACCGTATGGCTCCCACCCCTTCTGGCATGGGTTAGGGCTAATTAATTCCTCTTTACAATTACATTCTTCATTTAAACTAGTAATTTGTTCATGATTTTCACACGGCATATAATAAGTTTTGCCATCTTGCGAATGCTCATGGTATCCTGTGCATCCTAATTTCTTTGCCTCTGCCTCTGCCTCCTCAATAGTATCAAATAAAGGTAATTCAACTCCATCGGTAACCATGCTGCCAACTTTTGCAAAGTCATCTTCCTCTACATTTTCTCCAGTTTCTAACGGTGGTAAGCCTAATTCCTCTCTTATTTCATCCTGAGTCATAACTGACTTCATATCCTCTACGCTAAATTTACTTGTTATAGGTTTATTTTGTATAATCTCTATAGGTAAATCTATTTTATTAATCTTTAATATTTTAGATATACAATTAAGCAATTTATTTTGATATGGCTTAATAACAGTATTTAAATAAACTTCAAAAGCAGTATTCAATTCATCTACATTGCTCCCTAATCCTGTATTATTTTTTATCCCCATTAACATTGGTGATGTAACTCTGTGGCCTGTAAGTATATTTTGAACTAATAGCTCCTGTAAAGCTAAATATTGTTTGTCTGCATTTGATACTGCGATTGGATTTATAACAGGAACTTTGCTTTGGTCGTCTGAGAAGGTTAAAACTATTTTGCCGCTATTAGTGCTACCAGCAAATTTATCAACTAAACTCCTTTCAATCTCAGCTCTTTCCTTAGCAGTAGGCACACCGTTAGCAAAATTTACAAAATAACTGCCGCTAAATCCATTAGCTATATTAGATAAGTGGAATTCGCTTACATGCTGATCTATTAATGCCCAATTACATGCTGCTCCGTAGTCTGGTGAATAGTAAAGTTCCATGTTAGGAGAATAATCTCCATCATATAAAATTTGACTAGGGCTAGTTCTATCATTCATATTAAAAGCAGGAACAGGAGTAGGTTTGTTTTTTCTAATATCACTCCAATCTGCACTTATATAATAAGTATCTACTATCCCAAATTCGTTAGGTTTACCGCAACGTATTCTTTCAACAGGAATATGGTGTATTTCTGCTATTTCTGTTCTTGCCTTGTTCCAAATTAAATTCATAGCAAACCCTCCCTGCAATTTAAAATCAAAAGCTAATTTTTTTATTACATCATGCAAACTTTCTTTGCCGTTTACATTACTCATAAACTGTTTTAATTTAGCATGAGTTTCTATGTCATCTGTTTCTTCACATAACAATCCCTCCCCTGCAATCATATCTCTTGTTGCGTTGATAATTGCTGCATGAGTAGAGCTATTATAATATAAATCTATCAAAAACTGTGGGTATAAGTTAGCCCAATTTTCTGTGCCATATTCTATGTAGTCCTTATTTTGAACCTCTACAACCTTAGGGCTAGTTTGAGTTGCTAAATCTATTGAAATTATTTTTTCCATTAATCTATTTTTAAACTCATTAAATATTCCGACAATCTTTCTGCTATTCTCGGTGAATATACTTGGTCAAATATACAAACTTCATAAATTACTCCGCTAAAAAAATTTGTAATACTAGCCCTTGCTCCTAATCCATCAACTAAAAAATTACCTGCAGCAGTTTCTGTATCTGTTTGTAAAACTCCATCCATCCAAATTCTAATAATATCTCCACTATCTCTAGCTATAACTAAAGTATGATCACTTTCTGCAGTAAATATACTTCCTGCATCCATTGTGAAAATTTTTTGTCCTGAACTATGTTTAATCCCTACGGTTTCTGAACTGTTTAATCTTAAAAAATTATTAGAGCTAGTAATATCTCCAACTAAAACATCATTTCCTGCATCAGCATCCTCCACTGTAAATCTCACTCCCATAACATATTCTCCATTCAGAGTAAATTGAGTCCCAATTAAATGATTGTCAACTCCATCAAAATCAACACCTCCTTTTGTTCCAACTGATGCCGATAAAGTTGGCTTAGCATTAGCCGTTGATTGACTCCATCTGTCTGTTGCACCAGCTTTTGCACTTGCCCAATGAGTAACTAAACTCCCATCTGTTGTTAAATTACTATTGTGCTGCAGCCAATATACTAAATTCTCCTGCTCAAACGTAGGATTCCACACATACGACCGTCCTAGCTTCATTATAACGTGTTATTTTTATAAATTAATGCTAAACCACTAGAAATGGTTATAGCTGTTATATTTAAATATAAAGTTGTGCCTGCAGGGTAAGTTAAATGCAACTCACTATCAGTCCCTGTAACATTTGTGCCTGTATCTAAATTAGTAACAACAGTTTGAACAGGGAAGTGCACTGCATAACAATCCTTTCCTGTAACTGCTCCAGTTCCTGAAACTACTATTTCAACTCCTCCCTTTCCTAATTGTTCTCCTAATAATTCTAATGTTGTATCTGCCATAATATAATTTTAATTTGTATATACGTAATTTGTTGATGAGCTTGGCTCATATTTTTGATATTTAATTTGCTCTTGTCCTTCTGTTTCCGATACATATAATTTGCCTTCATGAACCTTTCCTTGCACTACTCCATTGTTATCATTAACAGTCAAAACCTCAGTTTCACTGTTAGGAGCATTAGTATCATTTATTCCAACAGTTCCAATCCATGCAACTTCATAAACTTCATATGTCCAATATCCATATGGTTTAAAATTTATTGAGCCTCCAAATATATCTTCAATAGTAGCATGGTGAAGTATAGAAACTTCTATTGAGCGATCATTAGTCGTTGCTTCACTTGCTACATAATCTCCATATGCATATTTAACATTTTTTGTTAAATCATTTGTAAACTTAAACAAATAAGCTATTTTGCTTTGTGCTAAACTACTAATTTTGCTTTCTCTCAAACTTAAATTAGCAACTAAATGTTGTCCATAAGTAACGTGTATCATACTATATAATAGAAAAAAAGTAGTTTTATTTTAATTCTATTATAAGCCGTCTAAGCTGAGTTTTAAGAGATTGCAACAGTATTGCTGAATACTAATATTAAAACTTTCTAATATTACAATAGCTGAAAATTACTAGAGAAGGTTTTAACTATCTTTTTTGCTTTTTTTCTTATCCTCTACTTTGTCAAAAAACGCTTCTAATTCTAAAATTTCAACTTGATGAGGTCTAACAGTATCAAGCAAAATACTATAACCTTTAATGTTTACAGTGCTTCCGTAATACTCTTTTTTTAATTTATACATAGTTTTTTATTTTTCAAATTTATAAAAAAAAAGGGTGACTAATGCCACCCCTTTCCAAATATATTAACATTTGATATTTAATATTTTACTAAACAATGTTTGTTAAAGTAAAGTTATCAAATGGAACGCTATTATATTGCGATAGTCTAAAGCACGGAGCTGATTCGCTTGAGCTGAACGTCAAATCGTAACCGTTCATATCCCCAAAACCAGCACCAGAATTAGCAGTCCCTGCAGTTAATTCACATCCATTTTCCACACCAAACGCCCAAATTTCATTCTTGCCATTTACAGTTTGGTATAATTCAACAAATATAATTAATCTATTTTGTGCTAATAATTTAACTTCATTTCTATCATCTAAAGACAATTTATGCAATTTTAAATTTATTGCTCCATCGTAAAAAACAGTGCCGTTTTCAACTGAGGCGTTAATAGTCTCCGTCATACTTGCCTGTCCTTTTGGAATAGCGTATTTAAAATATCCTGTGCTATAGCCTCCTGCTCCTGCTATCTGCGTAACAGCTCCTAAAGCAGTTGTAACAACAAGATCACTATGTTGAGCAAAGTAAATATTTCTAACGCCTGCCATAATGTCCTTGCAGTCTAATCCTCTAGATCTTGTTAATTCACATGCCATGTTTATAATTTTTTATAGGTTAATAATTTAGTCCATTCTAACGATGTCCCCTCCTTGTGCGTGCTGGCATCCAGCCGTAAACTTTGCTACAACTCTAACATTGTCGCTGCCGTCTAGAGTAGACATATCTAGCATACGTATTTCTGCGTGGTCGCTTACTAGGTCAGTTCCAAAAAATAAGTTTGATTTTTGAGCTGCCGCCATTTTGTTATCTACCATGCCAGGGCATACTGCAATTTTTATTCCGTTAAACATTGGCTTAAAACCATCTCCCATATTATATAATCTTTCATAACCTGCAGATGCTTGATTTTGTAAGTATAATCTGTATGAAGCAACTGACATGTAGATGTATAAATCTTCTTTTGTGTAAACTGCAGAAGGTATAGCAGCAACAATAGCATTTAAATCATCATCTATTGAAGTTGCAGTATAAGCAGCACCTGCACCACCTGAATTATCAGCCTCTATAATTGCAGTATCAGTCTGAAAACGACCGTCAGTAGGATGCATAAATCCTACAAACTCTCCTGAAGCCGTTGAATTACCTGCCCATATATTAGTCTCTACATGGTCAGCAATAGTATCAGCTAAGTGAGAAACTACAAATGCAGAAAAATCAGCACTCATATCTCTATTGTGAGCTCCTGCTCCCATTTGTGCAGCTTGCCAGTCAGCTAATAAATCTTTTTTACATAAATCAACGTTAATCTGTAACGCCTTTGGCTCTAAAACTCTTTCTGTCAGAGTTAATGTTCCTGCGTCAGTAAAGTCGCAAGTAGCATCTACAATCATTCCAGAGTTAGCAACTTTAGTTATGTTTCTTTTGTATTTAACATTTTCTAAAACTGTTAAAAATTCTAATGATTTAGAGGATTTTAATGCTGCTGCAATATACTGTCCAGCATGTTCCCCTGAATAATTACTAGTAATTGAATATCCCATTTTTTTTCTTTTTTTTAATTAATTATTAATTTTTGATTTTACTTAGGTTAGCATAAAATCTCTCTCTTGCACCCATTTTACTATAGTCTGCATAGCTAACCTCCTCCTTTTTTTCTTTATTAAATTTAGAAACTCTAACCTTTTCTCCTCCAGCTGATTTTTCTATCTCATTCAATCTAGTTTTTAAACTTGATAGCTCCTCCTTCAATACTTCAGTTAATTCTTTTAGATGCTTGTTCATAGCTACATCCTCTATTTTTTCCTCTACAATAGCAACTGCTATTTCTGCAGCAGCTTCTGCAACTTCAGGTGTAACCTCATCTCCTGTTGCCTCATCTATTGCCGTAGCGATCTCATCAGTAGCTTGTGTAACCTCATCCGTTATAGCCTCTGCTACTTCTGTTTCCTCATATTTTTTCTTGTCATCCTCTTTCCCTGCTTCAACTTCCTCCTCTTCCGTCTCATCTTCCATAATTTCTGCAACTGTTCCCTCAGTTGTTACAGAAAAGCTTTTGCCATCTTCTGTTTTGTATTCTCCAACAGGCAAAGGCATAGTTGAGCCATCTTCAGTCAAAATAGCAATATCTATTCCACTTGCTAAAGCATCTGCAGAAGATACAATAATTGTGCCATCTTCTAATTTAGCTTGGTATTCCAAAGTAATTTCCTCTGTTTCCAATCCTAAAGCAGATAAAATTTGTTTTTTAATATCCATAATTCTTATTTAATTTTAAAATTAATACTCATGATTAATATATAATAGAATAAATTTAGTATTATTTGATTTTCAAAATTTGCGCTAGTGCATTTAATAAATCTTCATCTCTAATTTTACCCATTTTTTGCATAGCATTAACAAAGTAACCTTCTATGCTTAAACCCTTAAGTTCGCCTGATTTGATTTTTTGCCACATTTCTTCATTTTGTATTTTCATTTTAACAAACCACGTGCCTAAAGGCAAATCAAAGCCATAAGCTAAACTCTTATCATATTTCATATCTTCTTTAATCCAACTTTCTACAGTTAAAACTCCTCCAACTCTTTGCTCATGTTGATAAGTAGCTTTGTGATGATTATTGTGTTTTAAATACATTTCACTTGCTTTTCTAACAGTTTCTTTGCTAAAATATACGTAGTAATTTTCATCAGTATCTGCATTATATCTATATATATTTTTGTTAGGTATTAACGCAGGACTAACTAACATCCTTTTCTCCTCATCTATTTTTGCTAAAGTTAAATTACTTTTTTCTTTATTAAAATAAACAAAGTCCACCTCTATTGCAGGGTCTGTAACTAATGAAATTGCATCTATAGCTAATTCCTCATTTTCATCACTTATAACAAGCTCTGTGATCTTGAATGGTTTTTTATATTTCTTTTTTTTCTTTTTTGCCATAATTATAATTATAAAGTTGATTGTTGTCTAATTCCTTCTAGCTGCTCTTGTGAGTCCGTCATTTCGTCTGTAACTACAAAAGCCTTCACTGGTTTTTTGCTAGGGTCTGCTCCTCCTAAACTAAACGCACCAGTCGTTGCAGGTTTTGCTGGTTCAGGTCTAGGTGCAGGAGGGCTAGCTCCTCCTCCTCCACTACCTCCTCCGACATCTTGAGCCATAATTTGTCTCACATTAGCAAGTCCAGCAGTGATTGCAGCAGCAGCTGCGATACCTCCTAAAACAGGTCCCACCACTGGTATTCCTGACATAGCTCCAAACGCACTAGTTGCATTTTTATACGTGTCTATAATAGCTTGTGCTACTGCTATTTTCTTTTGTTTTTGGTTTATTTTCTTTTTTTCCTTATCTGCCTTAGCTTGTATTTTTTCTTTCTCTCTTTCTGTTAATCCTTCTAACTCTAATTCCTTTCTAGTTCTTTCATCTATTTCAGCTTTCTCTGCATCCATAGTATCACTAAAAGCACTTAACGTTTGCGACAAAGCGTCTAAAGTTGCCTCTATCTGACTTTGTAATAATTCTGCATCCTTTTCCGCTTTTTCCTCTCTATATTTATCGTTAATATCTTTTATTTGCCTATCTTGTTCCTCTGCTAAATACAACCTTTCTGCAAAGGTTAATGACTCATCCTCTAGTATTTGTTTAAAATGTGCCTTAACATCAGCAATTTCATTTTCTTGGTCTGTTCTACGCAATCTTCTTAACTCCTCCATAGCATCCGCTGAAAATTCTTTACGCTTTTCTGCTAAAGCTTCATTCTCTTCGTCTATTTTCTTTTGTGCATCTTCTGTGATTTTATCTTTCTCATCTTGAACTTTCTGCGCCCTATTAATTTCCATCTGATCATATTTTTCATTAATGGCATCAATAGTCTTTCTCTTAATCTCCTCGTCTCTTATTTCTTCTGCTTTTCTTAAAGCATCTTGTCTAGCAAATTCTATTTTTTTCTTGTTTCTTTCCTCATCATTAGTCTCCTCTAACAAAACTAATTCCTCTTGTAATTTTCTAATATTTTCTAATTGAGTAGCCTCCTCTTTTTTTCTTTCCTTATATCTCTGTCTTGCTTTCTCTCTTTTCTCTTCTGCCTCTTGTTCATCTTTTATCAACTGTTGCTGAGCTTCTATTAAATCCATAGTAGCCTCTTCTGCCGCCACTAATTCATTAATTCTTTTTGTATATCCTGCTCTGTTTAGCTCATGTTGTATTTGTCTTTCACTCAGACCGAGTTCTCCTAATCTTTTTGCATAATCTGCTGCTTTTTGAGTCAAAGCGTCAGTTTCTTTCTGAGCATCTGAATATGCTTTATTTAATCTAATCAGTTGTTTTTCTGATTCTGTTTCTGCATTTTTTAAATCTCGCTGGAAGTTTGCATTTTCTCTTAATGCATCAGTTTGATTTTTTACACTTTCAGATGCTTTGTTAGCAGCTTCACTAAAATCCTTTTGTCCTTCTGTTCCTTCATCGGACGCACCAAACCAATCTCCTAAAACTGATATAAGTGATATAACACCAGCAACAATAGCAACTATTGGTATTGCTAATAACGCAACTCTTAAAGCAACCGCAGCGACCGTTGCAGAGCCTTTTGCGACAGTTAAAGCTCCTAATGAACCAGTCATCACAAAATTAGCTGCAGCCGTAGCTAAAGTCGCTAATCTCCCCTTTCCACTTAGTGCAATAGCAATCTTTTCTTGTATAACTCTTTTTGCAGTTGCTGCCTGCATAGCAGCCTCAGCTAACATTCTCACGCCCATAGCGATAGCAATCGCTCCTTGCACTCTAGTTTGTAATTCTTGTAACGCTTCAGATTCTGTTCCAAATAATGCCATAGCACCCTGCCCTATTGCAAAACCTCCTGCGATACCCTCTCCCATTTTAACAAAGCTTTCTGCTTTTTGCTGAGCATCTAAGCCCTCCATGTTTCTTTCTAACTCTTTTAACTCTCCACTAGCACCTCTTATAGCTTCGCTTAATTCCTGAAATCTATCTGAGCCTAAGTCCGTTCCCTCTAACTCAGCCCTCATGTCCTGAATCTTCTTAGTTAGTTCTCCAATATTTTTTACAGGTTTTTTGGTATCTACTACCATTGTAACCTTTGCCGTTGTTCCCTTTGCCATATCTTAAAATGTTACACTAATTTTATTTGTAAAAATTTTTACAACTGCAAACCAGCTGCAATTCACATTATTAACTCCTGTTATTTCTATTCTAAATCTATTATCACTCAAACCAACTGTAACCGTTCCTGTAGTTCCGTTAGATGAGGTGGTAGTAGTGGTTCCTGCGTCATATACGTTCTCAGTCTCTGCACTGCTGCTTACTAAGCATGTTCCCGTTTGAACTAAACTTTTATAATGACCTACGGTTCCACTAGTCCCACCTGTGCATATGCCAGTTAAATTAATTTCAAAAACATTCATACTTCCGAGTGGTAAATATATCTCCTCTGCACGATCACTATCTCCCTGCAAAACCATAACAGAGCCTGTTCTACCTACATTTTGTAAACCTAAAGTATATATGCTTAATTGATGATGTCCGTGAGAATCAGAGCTATCTCCCTTTCCTCCACCAATTACAACTTGTCCACTTGCAGTTGCTTTTCCATAACTCCCTCCAATTATACTAGCATTATTAACATATGCCTCTGCATCGTTAGGTTGCAAACCTCCGTAAACAGGGTCATCAGGCGAAATAACATTATTTTGCCCAGCTACAAAACAACCAAAAGCATTATCTATGAAATGACTATTTCCTGTAATTAAAGTCCCTTTACTTTTATTAATTTCATTTCCACTTCCATTATTTAAAAATGTTTCATCATTAGCATTCTCTCTGATCTGAGCAGAAGGCACATACGCACAACAAATACCATTTATATATTTATATCCGTATGCCTCGCAAGTTTTTTGATTAGCTGGTAAATCTATATTAGTTCCATCAGTAAAAGTAACTATGCCATTTCTCTTTATATCATGAGGTTTTAATTTAAAATTCTTTCTATTTCTCATTATGGTATTCTAATTAATTCTACTGTTGATAATTCTCCTGCTTTATAGTCAATTTTATTTATTCTATACTCTCTATTTTTAATAAATATTTTATCATAAAAATTTACATTACTCATATCAATAGGAGTAAGTATGCACTTTATTTTCACAACCATTGTATTGCTATCATATAATTCATTATAATATGGGCTCCAATATTCAGCATATAAAGTTCTAGGTGTTCCTCCATAATTAATCATTTGCACAGGTCCGAAATTAAAATCTCTTTGTTGTGCTGATGTAGGGTATGCAGTAACATGGCCAAATTGTAAAAATTTACTTTGATTTTCTCCAGTCACTCCATTAAAGCTAGGTATTCTATATGTTTTTTGTATTCCACTTGCACCAACAGGCAATTCGGTTAAATTATTATAATTAGAGTGGTCTCCATTCATATCATACAAAACCCTAGGTTTATTGTCAAATCCCTGTGTAGTTCCATCTGACTTCATATTTAATATTTGTGGCACATATAATTTATTTGTAAATCCTGTAAATAACGGCTTACAATATGTAGGGCTAAATACTTTTAATTGAATTTTTTGCTCGCCTGATGGCACAGTTGCCCCAGTAGTGATCTGCATTATTCCTAATTCATTTCCTGTCGCATCTACATATACACTCCTAGCATAATCCTTATCATCTTTTTTAGGTTCCCAAAAAACATCTTTTTTTAATTTAATAGGTTTTAATTCATGCTCTGTTATATCTACTTTCTCAGTCCAATCATGAACTTTAGCATTAATCCCTGTCGTATATTCATTATCAATAAATATATCATCGTAAGGGTCTATTTTTAATTTTGTAGGATCATCTTTGTCTTGTAAAACAATCAAATTAAACATTGTAAAAATATCTTTTAAAAAATCAAATTGTTTTATTTTTCCTCTTTTAGATAATAATACATTACTTGTCATTCTACCAGGCACGCAACTAACAACCATAGTTGTTCCAATACTAGAAGTATCGCTTGTATCTCCTTGTCTGACATCGTTAGGAGCTCCACCCTGTCCGCTTGTTGGTGCTACTTTGTTAAATTGTAATTTTATAACATCATTTTGCATAGCTTGAACAGTCCCATTAAGATTAATTGTTGTTACAGTTGATGAAGATGGATTGTTATTATATTGTGCATCAATATTTCCTAGCCATGAGCCTGTGCTACTATAACGCGATAAAGCAACATGAAATCTATCATTAACTGCTCCGTTGTCATTATTAGAAATTAGAACTTCTATATCAAAAGTATAAATAAAATTATCCTCAGGAACTACAAATTGATGAGTAGAAGTATTATATCC
>TARA_A100001201_G_scaffold2442_2_pt1 | contig 31672 bp, 14 predicted proteins | sample TARA_A100001201 | Tara Oceans TARA_A100001201 (sample SAMEA2619872) | marine metagenome | biome: marine biome (ENVO:00000447); feature: surface water layer (ENVO:00002042); material: "saline water (ENVO:00002010), including plankton (ENVO:xxxxxxxx)" | depth 5 m | reverse complement strand
GTTATGATACTGATGTAGTTACTTACAGTTATGGCTAAAGGATTCACCGTTAAAGCAAAAGCACCAAAACCATCTGAGTCAACACAAGAGTGGGACTATGATAAAGCAAAAGAAATGATCAGAGGAAAGACAGTTGTATTCTGTCTTCCCGGTAGAGGTGTTTCATACACGTATTTGAAGAACTTTGTACAACTTTGTTTTGATCTTGTACAGGCAGGGGCGAGTATCCAGATCTCGCAGGATTACTCCTCCATGGTAAACTTTGCAAGATGCAAGTGTCTTGGAGCAAACGTACTGCGAGGTCCGGATCAAGTGCCCTGGGATGGTAAGTTAAATTATGATTATCAACTGTGGATTGACAGTGATATCGTATTTAATGCCGAAAAATTTTGGCAATTAATCTTGATGGATAAAGATATTGCAAGTGGATGGTATTGTACGGAAGACGGGCGCACGACCTCTGTTGCACACTGGTTGGAAGAGGATGACTTCAAGAATAATGGTGGCGTTATGAATCATGAAACTCTTGAAACTATCTCGAAGCGCAAAAAACCATTTACTGTGGACTATGCAGGATTTGGATGGTTGCTGATCAAGAAAGGAGTCTTCGAGCATGATGAGATGAAGTATCCATGGTTTGCACCAAAGATGCAAGTTTTTGATTCTGGTGCAGTACAAGATATGTGTGGAGAGGATGTAAGTTTCTGTCTGGATGCGATTGCAGCAGGATTTGAGATTTGGTGTGATCCTCGCATTCGCGTTGGTCACGAAAAAACTCGGGTAATCTGATGAAAGAGACAAAATATACAATCCTCCACAAGGGAGAAGTATTATACAAGAACTTGACGGAGGAGGAATATTTTGATATTATGGAGGACCTTTCGATAGAGTATTATCAGAAAGGTTCTCCAAGACCTCAAGATCTTGAAACAAAAATGTTTAGTATTTAAGGAGTATTATGGCAGTTCGTTCAAAAGTTGGTTTGGTCAAAGACGGTTTTCAACCTGGCAAACCGAAAAAAACTCGGCAGGGCTCGGGAAAAAACACAAAATATTCCGCCACGTCTCGTAATAATGCGAAGAAGGTTTATCGTGGTCAAGGTCGTTAATACATACTTATAGTTTTGTAACGTTACATGGCATGTTTGATTGCAAATCTTCCTTCGATGGAAGTGTGGGTTAGAAAAGAATATCTAACAGATCATCAAAGTGGGCATGGCGAATTTGTAAAGGGCGTCTGGGTTTCGGTCAAATCGATTCCTGGGCGTGCTTTTTATTTTGAGACATATTTACCAGAGTATGCCGCAATGTACGACAAATTGCCTATCAGCGCCTTTGTCTCGGATCCTGAGACCCCTTCTCCTGATATGAACCTACCAAACCTTCAGTTTTGGAATTGCATGGATTACGGAGTTGTCTCGGTGGATAAGAAATTTATTGGTTCGATGGATTTTGAGTGCTACACAAGGGATCATGGTATCGCAAAAGGTACTTATATTTGTACAATTGACAATTATCACCATGATCCGGACTATGTTGACTATGCCACAAGTGAAAATCCGGCAGAACATAAGTCACATAACCTGATTGAACTTGAAAATGGGCAATATGCACTGTATCCAAACAATAGATTGCGTATTTTTGACAATAGTTTGACTCCAGTTAACCCCAAAATGCCCGATTTTAAGGTTTCAACGCAATATTATAGTGTTGAAAATGGTTTTGATCGCCTTGGGATGGGTAGAGAGGATGAATATTTTTGGAAAACTGCAAAAGAACGCGAAAAACAAGAAGAAAACCCTGAAGAGATGTACAAATCCCAAGATGGTCGTCCTTTAGATTTACAATAAATATAAAATAGGGATAGTAACCCCTCAAAAAGTTCTGTTTTTACACAAAAACAGGAGAAAAATGGGAAATTCACCCGTGGATAGAGACAAAAACTATATGAAGTCTATGTGGGGAACCTCAAGTTTAACAACAGATTACTGGTCACTCCCAAGAAAAACAGAAGATCCCGAAGAAAGAGTGCTTCAAGAGATTATGCACGATGATCTCAAATCAAGACAAAAAAATCTTAATGAATAAGGTATAAATAATTCAAAAATTATAAAATGGCAGTCCAAAGGATATCACGATCATTTAAAGATATTAGTCTGTCCTTTGTTCCACACCCCATAACAAAGGACTTACCGATCATTAAAAATGAAAATGCAATTATTCGTTCTGTCAGAAATTTAATTGAAACAACCACACAGGAAAAATTTTTTAATTCCAATTTTGGAACTGATGTGAGAGATCTTTTGTTTGAAAATCCATCTCTTGGAGTTGAAACAACATTAAAATCTCAAATTACAGATGTAATTAATGCATATGAAGAGAGAGTTGAAAACCTATTAGTTGAAGTTGACTTTCTACCAGACCTTCATGCTATTGAAATCTCTATTCATTTTGATATTAGAGGAAAAGAATTTCCAACACAATCCATCAATTTCATACTAGAGGCAACGAGATAAAATGCCTTTCACAAAGTTTAACAATTTAGATTTTGATCAGATAAAAGTATCGATCAAAGATTATCTAAGGGCAAATTCAACATTTACTGATTTTGATTTTGAAGGATCAAATCTTTCAATCTTGATCGATATACTTGCTTATAACACTTATATTAATGCCTTTAACACTAATATGGTTGCCAATGAGGCATTCATAGATTCTGCAACATTAAGAGAGAATGTTGTTGGATTGGCAAGAAATATTGGATATGTGCCTAAATCAAGAAAAGCTGCAAGAGCAGTAGTATCATTTGATGCAACTTTTAGTGGAACATCTGCACAAACTTTAACTTTAAAATCTGGTCTAGTTTGTGTTGGTAAAATAAGCAATAGTTCATATGTATACTCGATACCAGAAGATATTACAGTAAAAACATCAGACTCTGGCGATCAAAAAATTGCTAGTTTCAATAATATTGAAATATATGAAGGACTGTTAATTAGAAATGCATTTTCAGTTGATACTTCATTAGATCAAAAATTTATTTTAGATAATCCAAATATAGACACTTCATCCATTAGAGTTTATGTTAAAGGTGAGAATGAATCTGGACTTGGTCGAGAGTATAAAGTAGTTGATAATATTATTGATATTGATGGAACATCTGAGATATTCTTGATTCAAGAAATTAAAGATGAAAAATATGAAATAATCTTTGGCGACGGTATTTTTGGTAAGAAACTTTCAAATGGATCTGTAGTTACCGTAAGTTATATTGTTACAGGTGGTGAAGACGGAAATGGTGCTTCCAATTTCTCATTTAATGGAATTCTTGAATATGCAAATCAAGAAGGATTATTGGTCCAACCTGAACTTGATGAAACAATCTCTGTATTCACTCTATTAAGTTCTAGAGAGGGTAAAGGGATAGAAACCATAGATTCCATCAAGTACTATGCTCCAAGGGCATACAGCGCCCAAAACAGAGCAGTTACGACAAGAGACTATGAATATATTGTGAGGCAAATATATCCTAATGCAGAAGCAGTTTCTGTGATTGGTGGTGAAGAAATGGATCCACCTGAATTTGGGACGGTTATTGTTTCCATCAAACCAAAAAATGGAACCTTTCTTTCAGATTTTACGAAAGTTCAAGTTTTAAATAAACTGAAAGAATATGCTGTTACAGGTATAAATCAAAAAATAGTTGATCTTAAGATATTATACGTTGAAATAGAATCTTCAATATATTACAATTCTTCCCAGGTATCAACTCCAAATACACTTAAGACTTCTGTTATTTCATCGTTAGAAAAATATGCCAAATCTGCAGATTTGGGTAAATTTGGTGGCAGATTCAAATATAGTAAAGTTCAACAAGTTATTGATAATACAAATTCGGCAATCACTTCAAATATCACAAAGGTGAGAATGAGAAGAGATATGAAAGCTTCCATAAACAATTTTGCACAATATGAAATTTGTTTTGGTAATAGGTTTCACATAAACGAATATGGATACAATATAAAAAGCAGTGGATTTAAAGTTGATGGTGAGTTAAGTGTAGTTTATTTTACAGATACACCAAATAAAACTGTTGATGGAAATTTGGATGGTAGCGGAAAAGGAATCTTATCTGTAGTCAAAGAAACCGATAGCGGAAATCCAGAAATTGTAATTCAATCTGTTGGAATTGTTGATTATACTGAGGGTGAAGTTTTAATTAATACATTAAAGATAACAGATACTTTATTGGCAGATGGTATTATTGAAATACAAGCATTTCCAGACTCTAATGATGTAATTGGACTAAAGGATTTATTCCTAGTATTTGATGTTGGCGCTAGTACATCTACGATAAATATGAGAAGAGATACAATATCTTCTGGGGAAAGTATATCTGGAACAAGATATATTACAACATCAAGTTATCCAAACGGAAAGTTAACGAGGTAGTATGGCAGATACTAAATTTGACGCAAGAGTAAAAGTAAGTCAAATTATAAAAAATCAAATTCCAGAGTTTGTTTCTTCAAGCGAAGAAAATTTTGTGGAATTTTTAAAACAATATTATATTTCCCAAGAATATAGAGGATCTTCTTTAGATATTGGTAGCAATTTTGACCAATATCTCAAATTAGACAATCTTAATCATGATACAGTATCAAGAGAATATGTCCTTACGCAAGATGTATTTTATAGTGATGATGAAATTTATGTAGATTCTACAGCTGGATTTCCTGATGAATATGGATTGTTGAAAATAAATGATGAAATAATTACATATACTGGAAAAACTTCAACTTCTTTCACTGGCGCAATACGTGGATTTAGTGGAGTTGAATCTTTTGACGATGAAGATAGGGGACAAAAAAATTTAGTATTCAAATCGTCTTCTGTAGGAATACATTCAACAAATGATAAGGTATTAAATTTAAGTAATTTATTTTTAAAGGAATTTTTTAAGAAATTAAAATATCAATTTTTGCCTGGTCTAGAAGAAGTTGATTTTGCTTCGGGACTTAATTTAGGAACCTTTATCAAAGAATCAAAATCATTATTCCAATCAAAGGGAACAGTTGATTCATTTAAAATATTATTCAAAGTTCTTTATAATGTTGATGCAGAAATAATAGATACTGAGGACTTTTTAATCAAGTCATCTTCTGCAGAATATATTAGAAGAAAAGTTCTTTTTGCTAGATTACGTAGTGGCGAAAATCCAATAAAAATAATTGGACAAACTTTAATAAGTTCAGATGGAACAGCATCTGCACCAATATCTGAAATTGATTACTATCCATCGACAGGTGGAGATGACATATACAGAATTTCCATATTTGAAGGATATGATGATAGAGATCTTTTAATAGGATCCTTTAAAGAAACTCCAGTAAGTAAAGTTATTGGAGATGTTCCTGCAGGATCAAATACAATAACAGTAGACTCTACTGTTGGACTTCCATCTTCTGGTAATGTTATATCTGGAAACAATTCCATATCATATGCCAAAAAATCGGTGAATCAATTATTTGGATGTACTGGAATTTTAGAAAACATTTCTGATTCAGATGAAGTAAAATCTAGCGATTATGTATATTCATATGAAGATGGTGATGTTACAAAATTAGTTACATTTGAAGTTAAAAATATTTTATCTGAATTTAATTTTGATAGCAATTATACTTTAGTAGAAAAAAATGACCCCATAAGTATTAATAATTTGGGTGAATATGTTGATGATGTTGGGATAGACAATACATATAAGCAATTTGTTTTTAATAGTTGGATATACAATACCGCATCTAGGTTTCAAATTGAAAGCTCTTCTAGTAATACTTCACATGTTTTGCGGGAGTATCCAAACAAAAATAGTTTGAAAGCAGGAGACGATATTCAGATTTTTTATAGAGGTTCTATTCAACCAATTGGTGAAGCAACTGTTCTTAATGTCTCTATAAATCAATCAGATTTCACAAAAGGAAATCTAACGATTTCAGATTTAGTTCTTAATGATCCTAACATCAATCTGTCAGCAGGTTTGAACTTGGACATTAGAAGAGTTATCAAAAAAGCGAAAATTTCATCAACTTCAATACCATTGAAGTATTCTGATATTATGGCAAATATTCAGAATACCTATGATGAAGATAGTAAAAATATATACGTTGCAACAAATTCAATACCAGATTATCAAATAAATGCGGAAGATATATCCGTAGAAATTCAGAGTTTAGATGAAATAAGTAATAATACCATTACTTTTTCTTCGGAAACATCATTAAAGTTTTTGTTGGGAGATAAAGTAACTTATACCCATTCTGCGGATGGAAATTCAATTAGTGGATTGGAAAACAATAAAGAATATTTTGTCAAGGTTCAAAATCAAAATACTATAAAATTATATACATCATTATCTGCGGTGGTTACGGATACGTTCTTAACACTATCTACAGACTCATCGACTGCATCTAATCACAAATTTACATTATCTAGACTTTTCTCAAAAGAAATAGTACCAAGTCTTTCATTAAGAAAATTCCCATTAGAAACTAGTAAAAATACAAGAGATAAGATAAAAACAATTCCAAACACAACTGTTGCTACCTTGATTAATGGAGTTGAAGTTTCTACCTATAAAGATGTTGATAGAGTTTTTTATGGTCCTATACAAGATGTAGATGTTTTAGATCAGGGGCAAAATTATGATGTAGTAAATCCGCCACAAATTCAAATAGACAATCCAACAGGAATTGGCGGAACTACGTGTTTAGTTACTCCAATTATTTCTGGATCTGTAGAATCAGTTCTACTTGATGTAAAAAATGTGCCAGTTAGGAAAGTATCATCAGTCACAATATCTGGCGGAAATGGTACTGGATGTGTTTTGGAACCAGTTATTGAAAACAAACATAGAGAAATTGAATTTGATGCAACTTCTAGTGTCAATTCAATCACAGATTCTATTTCATTTGTAGACAATCATTATTTTAGTGATGGGCAAAAAGTAGTTTATAATAAAAATAACAATGATCCATTAGGAATAGGAACATTTGGTGGATCTAATTTAGATCAAAATAGATTTTTGCTAAATGGTGGATCTTATTATGTAAAATATATAACTTCCAAAAGTATAGGATTATATGAATCACTAAATGATTATGTCGCAGGAATTAATACTGTAGGATTCACTACTACAAATGCTGCCGGTATTCATAAAATAAGAACCTTTGATTATGATAAAGTATTAGCAGACATTCGTGTAATTGATTCTGGTAGTGGATACGAATATAGAAGTCTTACCATTACTGCAGAAAATAGAAGTACTTCTGTATCAACAACTCGCTCCTTAATTAATTTCAAAAACCATGGATTTGATGATGGTTCTATTGTAAAATATACTAGCACTAGTCCAATTTCTGGATTAAGTAATTCGCAAAATTATTATTTAATTAAATTGGATGATGATTCTTTTAGATTGGCAAATAATGAAACTGATTATTCTAAAAAGAAATATATAAATTTTGGAAGTATTGGAGGAAATGCAGATCATACGTTTAATTATTCTCCTATCACCGTAGATATTAAAGCATCATATGTAAATGCTGGACAAACAATCACTGCTACTCCTGTGGTTAGAGGAGGAATTATTGATATTGGTATTAATGAATCTGGCAGTAGATATGGTTCTGAAGTATTAAATTACGAAAATCCACCCCAAACTCTTATAAAAAATGGAAAAGGTGCTTTAGTATCTCCAGTAATTATAAATGGTGTAATTGATAGTGTTACTGTACTTAATGGTGGAAGTGAATACTACTCATTACCAGATCTTTCAATCAATACAAAATCTGGTGCTGGTGCAAAATTAAAACCAATTATTGATACTAGCACTGGAAAATTAACAGGTGTTTTTGTAATAAAAGGTGGTATTGGTTATGAACAAACTGCTACTATTAGTGTTGAAACAGTTGGAAGAGGTTGTAAAATTAACCCAAGAATTAGACCTTTAACAATCAACTCAAATTCAAGATTTGGGAATGAAACTATAAAATCTATAATCAATACTCAAGACGGAACATATACAGTTCTTGGTTATTTGGATAAATTGAGAGAATCTTTAAAAGATAACTTTGGGACAGAAAATTCTGGATCTGAGCACTCTCCAATTATTGGGTGGGCATATGATGGAAATCCAATTTATGGATCATTTGGTTACACAAATCCAAATGATGCTACCATAGTAAAGAGACTTGAGTCGGGATATACTCTAGATTCCTCTAAAATTTATGATAGACCAAGTTTAGCAAATTTTGCTGAGGGTATATTTGTTGAAGATTATATTTTTGATGATTCTGGAGATTTGGATGAGCATAATGGAAGATTCACAAAAACTCCAGATTTTCCAAAGGGAACATATGCATATTTTTCCACGATAGTTCCTGATCCAAATGTTCCTGGGACATTTTTACCAGATTTTCCATATTTTATAGGAGACACCTATAAATCGGATCTTCTTGATGGAGTTTTAGATCAAAATCAAGAAAATTTTGACTTACAAAATTCGGGATTATTGAGAAATACTGCACCATACAGACTTGGACAAAAATTCTCTAAGAATGATTATGTAGATTTTGAATTTGTTGATAGGTTTGATGCTGCAACAATTGATTTTTCATCTAAAGGAGATATTTCCTCTTTCTCAGTAGATGTAGACGGATTTGACTATAAAGTTGGAGATGCTTTAACTTTTGACAATTCCAAAGTTCAAGGATCTGGAGTTTCTGCAGAAGTTTCTGAGATTAAAGGTAAAGACGTAACAACTATTTCTTATACAGAAATAAAAGAATCGAACGTTGTTTTGGAAAAAGAATCGTCTGGATTAAGACTTCATGTCAATCCTTTCCATTCTCTCAATAATCAAAATTATGTAAAGATAGATAATGAGTCAACTAATATACCTGGATTGAGTGGATTCCATAAAATTAATGTAGAATATAATACATCAGTTTTAAGTGAAGAAATAGTCATTAATTCTGGAATAGTTACTGATATTTTTGTGTCCTCTATCCCCAAAACTATTTCCATAGGCAGTACCATAGGAATTGGAACTGAAAATATGGAAGTATTGAACGTTTTCAATAATAGTAGAATTATTAGAGCAAAAAGGTCTCTTTCAGGCATAGCACATAGTGTTGGATCCGTTGTTACATATAGACCAGATTCATTCACAATACCGTTTGTTATAGATGAAATTGACTCTTTTAAAAATAATAAGGTATATTTTAATCCTAAACAATCAGTCGCAACAGGATTTACTATAGGAGTTTCGTCAGAAATTTCTTACACAATTAATAATGTAGAAAATACAACATCAATATTAACTGGATCACTTTATCTCCCAAATCATGGATTTGAACATAATGAAAAAGTAACATTTGTTCGTCCTTCTGGAGCAAATGGATTCGCTAATGTTTATTCTGTCACTACTGGACAGTTTTTCCAATTTTTAACTTCTTCCGAAAGTGAAACGGTTTATATTAATAAAAAATCTAATGATGTTGTTGGTATAATGACACTTTTAAATCCAGATTCTGAGTTGATCTGGATGTCAACTGGTTCGGATAATTATGAATATTATTTGGAATCGCAAAATAATCAAATAACAGTTGATGTTAGTGAAATTAATGCTACAGTATCTGTATCTACCAGTCATGGATTGCAAAAGGATGATATTGTAGAATTGAATGTAATTCCAAATAATAATGTTGGAATTGGAACTTCAACATCGTTGAAATCAATATTCAATAATAATACTCAAAGAATTTTGATCAATCCTGTAGGATTTAATTCATCGGGAATTAATACAACAAATAACTCTATAACCATTCCAAATAATAATTTTGTAACTGGAGATAAAGTATTTTATGAAGCAAATACAGCAGCTGCTGGATTATCTCTTGATTCTTATTATTATATTTTAAAGTTAAGTGACGATGTAATTTCTTTATCAGAAACCTTATATGATGCGACTTCAAAAAATCTGTCAGTAGTCAGTATTGGAGGAACTGGAGGAAGTTCTCAAAAATTAAGTCTTGTAAATCCACCAATCAACGTAATCAAAAATAACAATTTAGTTTTTGATATAAGTGATTCTTCGTTTGCCAACAAAACAATTAAATTCTTTAAAGATAACAATTATGTTAATGAATTCATTTCAACATCAGATGAAAATTCTTTCAATGTAATTGGTGTTGGAACTCCAGGACAATCTGGGGCAAAAATAACTTTAAATTATACAAATAGTATTGATTATGATTTATATTATATTGTTGAAGATTTAGTTACAGGTGATTTTATTTTGCCAGATAAAGATGTAAAGTCTTTCTCTAAAATTTCTTATATTGATAGTTTTTATAATGACTCATTTACAGTTTCAAGTGTTGGATTAACTACATTTACAGTTAATCTCGTTGGTCTACCAGAAGTGCCACAATATACATCATCAGATGTAAAATCTTTTGAATATTTGACAAATTCCAAAACTGCAACTGGACCTATATCAAAGATTAGAAAAGTATCTCCTGGGTTCAATTATGATTCATTACCATCATTTACTGGAGTACAAAGTGACTCGGGTGATGGTGCAGGTATAAGTTTATTGTCTAATACCATAGGAGTACCCCAAAGTATTGACATAGTCAATACTGGATTTTCATTCCCAACAGACAAAACTTTATCACCAAGTGGTATTCTTCCAATTGTTGCCAATTTAAAAGAAAACCATCAAATATCAGATATCACAATAACATCTGGTGGCAGTGATTATTATTCAGAACCATCAATCGTTTTGGTTGATGCTGGAACAAGAGAATCTGTAGATACTGCATCCTTTATTGTTGAATTGGATGGAAGTTCTGTTTCTAGAGTTACTTCAGTAAATGCGACTGGATTGGATTTGAAAAAATATGAATTAATTCCAACAAATAACACTAACGGTGTTTTAATAAACACTATTGAACATCAGTCAGGAATTGTAACTTGCATTTTAAGCACACCAATTGGAGGATTTTTAACACCCCCATTTGCAGTAAATGACCAAATATTTGTTGAGGGAATTGAAAAAAGCGGAACAAGTGGTGATGGATTTAATTCTACAGATCTTGGATATCGATATTTTACTGTATCGGAATATCAAAATACATCTCCAGCTAAGATAGTATTTGATATAAGTAAATTTACATCTGATGCAGGAACTCCTGTCACAACACAAACTTTCGCATCTGTAATTAACAGATCAAAACTTCCAGTATTTGGAGTTACCCTAGAAGAAAGTGCATTTATTCCTAATGAGGAAATATTAATAGATATTGGTAACGGATATGTACTTTCAGACAATATTATATTAAGTTCCGAGGCAAATATTGCTAAAATAGATGGACCAGATTTCATTAAAGTTGGATATAGTATAAAAGGTATAAGTTCTGGATCAACTGCAAAAATTAATAAAATTACTTCCCTATCCGGAAGATTTAAAATTGATCCAATAAACACGACTAGTGATGGATGGAGATCAAATACGGGTGCATTAAGCGAAGACTATCAAGTTCTTTCTGATAATGATTACTATCAAAAATTAGCATATTCAATTAAGAGTCCTATACCATATGAAACTTTAATAGATCCCGTTAATAAATTAGTACACTCAACAGGATTAAAGAATTTTGCAGATGTTGGAATCACTTCTTCTGTTTCAATTGGTCTTGGAGATACTACTTCAACACTTTCACTTGTTATTGACTTTAATACAGATGTAAGAATTGATAGAATAAAAGATTTTGATATTGTAAAAGATGTTGATGTGATATTAGAACCAGATTTAAATCCTGGTAGTATTGGTCAATTTATTAAAAAATCAAAATATGTTGAATTTCAGAATAAAAACCTGACAGATTATTTTGTATGCAAAACTAACAGAGTATTATCAATTGATAATGTTGAAAATGAATTTTCTAGTGTTACTTTTGGTCAAGAAGAATATGTTGATATTATTACATATCCAAGATTTTTAAAATATTCCAGTTTCTTAGTTCAAAGTGTTGGTATTGGTAGCACGGAACAACAATTTGATGATATAGTTGTTTTAAATGATAATCTTAATAGTTATACTATTAATAGAGGAACATTAGTAAATTCGAATGAAATAGAATATTATAGTGAAGTTGGTGGATTTCTTGATCAGTTTGGAAACTTGTCTTTGAGATATGAACCTGAAGATCCTTTTGAGAGAACTTATGATATTAAAGTATATCGAAATAATTTTGATACTGGTTTAAGTGGGATAGGAACAACTTCTATAGGATTTGTTGATATCACTTCAAATGTTAAGACGGTGGGAGTTGGTTCAACTTCACAAATAGTTGGTATTGCAACATCTTCTACTGAAGCAATTTTAACTGAAATTATTGCTATAGATTCACTGACAGATAAAATCAATTTCTTTGAAGTTGCAACTGTCAATGATGGAACAATTTCAAATCATGCAGAATATTATTTTGATACTGAAAATTTGGTTGGAAAGAGTTCTGAACCATTTGTTTCAATTGGTTCTACAATTGAAAGTGGAACTCTGAAGATAAATTTAACTAATCTGAAATCAAATAATATTATTTACAAAGCAAAAACTATAAACATTGGACCTTCTTCAGTTGGTCTTGGGTCTACATATAGATTTTTGGCAAATGGGCAACCAGAAGGTTCCGAAAGATCTGCTTTTCTCCAATCAACACACGTTGAAACTGGAAATCTTTCTGTTGGAGTAGGAACAATTGTAGCATCATTTGATTCAAATACAGTTGGATCTTCAAAATCACTATTGAAAATTAAAAATATTGATAGTGGTAATACATCTGTTCATCAAATTTTATTATTGGATGACAAAACAGATACTTTTATAATGCCCAAATTCTATGTTTCCATGGCAAGTACAACTGGCATCGGAACATTTGATTCAAATATTGTTGGCGGAAATGCAAACTTATTGTTCTATCCAGATTTTAATGCAAATTATGAGATAAGTATCTATTCTCAAGTTCTCTACAGAGAATTGGATATTGAAAATATAACTTTAGATAAAGAATATGGGAATATTACAGAATCCATTAAAAATAGCAGATTTAATGCAATTAATGGTGATGGAAATGACCAATTAGAATTTGAAATGGAATATAATGGAGTACCAATTTTCCAAAAAACATTTGATCCTACAGATGCAACAACGTTAAATACATCTACTGGAGTATTTTCAATAAGTGACCACTTTTTCAGTAATAATGAAAGTTTAACATATACTCCTAGATCAACTTTCTTAGGAGTTGCAGCAACTTCTATTGGAATTGGAACAACATCTGTGGGTGGAACAGTTTTTGTTGGTGACTTTATTGCTGGACTTTCAATTATTACGGGAATTTCTTCATCACTGTTAGAGTTTTTCGAAGTTGGTCAGACTGTTAGTGGTCCATCAGTTCCAGCATCAACACAAATTGTAAGTATTGGAAATACTTTCCAATATTTTACTGGAAATATTGTTGGTGTAGGATCTACCGTTATAACTGGTATTGCTAATACTTCTATATTTAAAGTTAATGCCGGTATTTTCTCTGGCGATGGAACTTCATTGGGAACAATTCAATCAATTGGCGAAGAAACAGTAACCTCAAATCAAACTATTGATGTTGGAATTGGAAGAACATATTACACTGATAATGTTGGATTGGGCATTTCTCTTTCCAATGTCAGTACTGCATCTACAAGTAGACAATCATATATTTGTGGATTAACGACGGACGTTTGCCCATCAAATGTATTTGCTATTGTTAGTGATCCAAACACATTTAAAATAACTGGAACAAATAATTCCAAATCTGCATTTACATTTACCAACACTGGTGGAGGAAATGCACATACTTTAACCATGAATAAGAATATTGAAAAAACTTTGATCAATATTGATGGTATAATCCAACATCCTATTGCATTCTCACCAATTTCTTATACAATTAGTGATAATATTACTAATTCTCAAGAATATATTACATTAAGTGGTATTTCTACAGTTAATCCAAGAGATTTAATAAAAATTGATGAAGAATATCTTGAAGTTACTATTGTTGGATTAGGAACAACTGCATCTGGTCCAATAACTAGAACTGGTACGATACCTTTAATAAAAGCAAAGAGGGGTGCTGTTGGTTCTACAGCGAGCACTCATACCTCTGGAAGCACAGCACAATTGTATAAAGGATCTTACAATATCGTCGGAAACAAAATTCATTTCACATCTGCACCAAAGGGGTCCGGAGAAAATGATAGAGAAAATCCTTCGGGAATAAAATTTGAACGATCATCATTTAATGGTAGAGTCTTCTTAAGACAGGACTACTCTAAAAATATTATCTATGATGATATTTCATCACAATTTAATGGTATTGGTAGAACTTTTACGATAAAGAGTTCTGGTCAAGATGTTGACTATGTTGAACCAGGAAGCGGTCTCTTATATGTAAATGAAATATTCCAAACACCATCTACATCAAATAATGAAGGAAATAATTATGATTTAAATGATGCTGGATCTACAACTAATATAGTTTTTACAGGAATAAAAGATCCTGTTGATGACGAAATCATCATTTCAAGTTCTGATGTCAATCAAAATGGGGTTCCTAGAGGAGGTGTAATTGTATCTCTTGGTTCTACTCCAGGACTTGGTTATGCACCTCTTGTAGGGGCATCTGTTACTGCCGTAGTTGGTGCTGGTGGAAGTATTGTTTCTGTTGGTTTGGGCACTACAGACCATCCAGGTTCTGGATATAATGGATTAATTGGTATTGCAGTTACTGTTTTTGAAGAGAATCATGTCGGAACAGCAGCAAGTGTTGTTGCTACTGTTGGTCTTGGTGGAACTTTATCATTTGCTGTTCAAGGTAATGGTGGAACTGGATATACTAATCCACAAATATTTGTTTCCGACCCATCATACTCCAATTTAAATGCTATTGGAATTTCTAGATTGGGAATTGGTACAACTACAGATACTGGAATTGGATTTGCTGTCAACTTGGAGGTTGGTGCTGCTTCTACGACAGGAATAGGATCAACTTATTTCGAAGTTACTAATTTTGAGGTAATTAATAATGGATATTCATTTAACAGAGGTGATAAATTCACAATTGTTGGATTAGTTACTGATGCAAATCTTTCAGAACCAATTCATAATTTTGAACTGGAAGTTTTAGAAACATACCATGATAATTTTGCATTATGGCAGTTTGGAGAAATGGATTTTATAGATTCTATAAAATTATCTCAAGATGGTGAAAAAGTAAGATTCCCATTACTTTATAATGGAGACTTATTAAACTTTGAACGGGATTTGAGTGATCCAAATTCCATACCAATTGATTTGAAAGAATTGCTTGTCATTTATATAAATGGAATTCTTCAAATTCCAGGAGAATCATATAATTTTGATGGAGGAACTAGTATAGTATTTTCTAGTGCCCCAGATCCAGAAGATGATGTTGATATTTTCTTCTATCGGGGAACTAGAGGTGTTGATAGTAAACTTGAAACAATTAATGAAGATATTGGTATTGGTGATGAAATTCAAATCATGAGAGATCCGAATTTTGTATTGACAAGAGATCAAAATCCAAGAACAATTTTTGACATCAGAGAATCTGATCTTGTAGAAACAAATATCTATATTGGACCTGGAATTAGTACTGAGGGTGATGCACAGTTATCTCAATTTATTACTAATGAAAAATTTGTTGATATCATTCCACAAAAATCCGATATTATAATTAATGGCGAGGAAATTTCCAGATCTAGAAATAGAATTGCATCTAAAGTATACCCGACATCCAGATTAATTTCAGATTTATCACCATCAGATAGTCAAATATTTGTTGATGAGGCACAATCATTTGATTATGAAGAAAATGAATTATCTATCAACATTCCGGAGTTTGATTTAATTATTTTGGAAGGAGTTGATAAAACTCCAGCACAACTTCAAGTTGTCGTATCTAGTGCATCTACAATTTCATCTATCAATATTATTTCTGGTGGATCTGGATATGAAGCAGGATCAGTTGATGTAGAATTTTCAAATCCTCCAAGTGGAATAGGTGCAGGAATAGGAACAATTGCACAAGCAACAGCAACTGTCTCTGCTACTGGAACTGTTTCTTCTATATCAGTTACTAACGGCGGATTTGGATATTCGGCATCAAATTTACCTCAAGTATTAGTTCCTTTACCTGCAAATAAAGTAGAAAATGTAACTTCTGTGAAATTTGTAGATGGTTTCTCTGGAATTATTAGTGGAATTACGACAACAACGACTTCAGGAAATCCTGCTCTTGAATTTAAATTGTATAATGAAGATGATCAATTTGGAACTTCTTTAAAGGTCGGTTATCCATTCTTTGTATCAGATACTAACTTGGGAACTGGATCTACATCATTTACAGGTGCAGGAGTTACTATTGGAATTGGAACTACAGCATTTGATAATATTTACGAAGTTGCAGAAGTTTCAATATCACCAGATAATGATAAAGTTGGAATTGTTACATGTAGAGCTACTATTGATAGTCTGGATAGTCAACTTGAGGTAGATCCTCCTTACCACGAATTTTTGTTTAAACTTACTGCTTCTGATGGTGCTGCTAATGCTTCTGGTAATGATTTTGGATTTTCTACTGGTATAGGAACTGATAGAATTGTTGTTGGAGCTCCATATCGCTTCGGAGATGATCCCAATCATCCTCAGGCTGGTGCAGTATACATGTTTGATTTTTCTGGAAACCAGTTAGGAATTATTTCGACCTCTGATCCTGCTGCTTATGAATACTTTGGAAAAAATGTAGCAATAGGAAAAACAGTAGGAGATAATAAGATAGTTGCTGGAAAACTAGGGGATGATAGTCCTCATCCTTCTGTTGGATCGCCTGCTAATGGAGGATCGGCATACATCTTCGATCTTGATGGAAGTAATGAAATCAAGATATATGCTTCTGATGCACAGAATCAGGATGAATTTGGTACAGAAGTTGGTATAGGTCAGAGCATAATTTATGTTGGTGCTCCAGGAGCAATTGGTTATCCTAACCGAGGGAGAAAAGTATACCGTTTCGATTTTTCCGGAAATCAATTGGGAATTATTACTGCTTCTGATATGAATAATGCTAATATTGATCCCAATTCACCCATCGTTGGTGATTTTGGATGGTCTATTGCTGTAGCACCTTTAGGAACTAATAAAATTGTTATTGGTGATCGCAAGAATACTCCCGGTGTAGGAAAGACTTCGGCCGGAGCAGCATATATCTATGATCTTGATGGAAGTAATGAAATCAAGATAACTGCTTCTAATGGTACTCAATATGATTATTTTGGAGATTCAGTTGGAATAGGATCAAACAGAATAGTTGTTGGTGCTCCTGCTGCAGATACAACAGGAGGAACGCCTGGTCAAGGTGCGGTCTATATTTTTGATCTTTCCGGAAATCAGTTGGGAATAATTACATCATCAGATGGCGTTAGTGGTGATTCATTTGGACAGGGAGTAGCAATAGAATCTGATAAAATTATTGTTTCAGCACCAGGCGATCAAATTGGAGGCCAAACTAATGTTGGATCAATATACGTTTACGATTTAGACGGAACAAATGAAAGTAAAATGAGTCCCACTGTAGGAGTTGGAACCACTCAAGCTTCACAAGGGGATCGAATAGGGTATGATGATGGACTTTCGGTAGGATCTAATATAATCGTTGCTGGTGCTCGTCATGCTACTCCTGATGGAGAAGCTTTTGTTTTTGATTTAAATCTGACCAATCCACCACCACCACCTCCAAAAAATTATGGAAACTTCTCCTGGGGAAGATTTTCAAATCTAACTAGAGAATCGGCACAGCAATTTACTATTTCCGGAAATAATGTTGCTGGATTATCTACATATCCACAAATTCAAAGAAGGGGATATGGACTTCGTGATAGTGGATCATACTCTAATTGATAGGTACAATTAAGTCAACTAAATAAAAGAAAAAATAACTAAAATGTCTGGAGCTATTGTAACAGATCAATTTAGAGTTTCTAATGCGGAAAATTTCGTAAATTCTTTTGATCTCAGTACAAATTCATATTATCTATTTGTTGGATTAGCCAATCCAGCAGAAGATTATTTTGGCAGAAGCACTTCTTGGAATGTTTCGACCCCTTCACCAAAGGATGATTTTTCGAATACTGCACATACCAAGGATACGATTATTTTTGGTAAAAAAATAACTTCTGTTGGTTTGAGGAGATTGGTAAAGAAAAGATCATGGGTTTCTGGTACGAAATATGAAATGTATAGAGATGATTATAATTCCTCAAATCGTTCTCCAATAACGAATTCTAGTAGATTATATGACACAAGTTATTATGTAATAACATCTGAGTTTAAAGTTTATATTTGTATAGATAATGGATCTTCTGGCGATAATTTAACTGGAAATCCATCAATTGATGAACCAAGATTTACTGGTTTGGAACCTGCAGCAGCAGGTTCTAGTGGGGACGGATATCTTTGGAAATATCTGTTCACCATCGATCCTACAGACGTTATAAAATTTGACTCTACGGATTATATTCCTCTCCCAAATAATTGGAATACAACCGATAATGAGGTTTTAAAAAATATCAGAGAAAATGGAAATTCTGATGTAAATAACAATCAAATAAAAAAAGTTTATATTGCGAATAAAGGTTCTGGATATAGTGGATCTGGAGTTTGTGACATATTGGGTGATGGAACTGGAGGAAAAGTTCAAATTGAAATTAATGGAACTGGAGAAATCACTTCTGCAACAATTACAAAAGGTGGAAGCGGATATTCTTATGGAATTGTTGATTTAGATCCATTTAATGAATCTGTATTCTCTGATGCAAATATCAATAACCATGCAGAATTGATTCCAATTATTCCTCCATCAAAAGGGCATGGATACGACATATATCAAGAATTAGGTGCTGACAAAATTCTTTTATATGTTCGTTTTGACGGTAGCACTAAGGATTTCCCAACTACAACAAAATTTTCTCAAATTGGTTTAATTAAAAATCCTAAAAAATATGGTGTGGATGAATTATTTACCGATTCTCAATTTAATGGACTTCATGCCGTTAGATTAAGTACTACCATTCAATCACCAATTATTGGAGAAATAATTGAACAATCTTATACTGATAATAATTCAAATTCAGTAAAAGCTAGAGGTTACGTTGCTTCTTATGATGATTCCACTAGAATTTTAAAATATTATCAAGATAGAAGTTTATATTTTGCAGATGAAAAAACTCATAGAGATAATAAAGAAAATAGAACCATAGAAACTAGAGGAGTTCTACCAATTGTTTCTACTGGAGGAAATATTTCATTTTTGAGTACTAGTCAAACGTCATCTGTAGATTCTACTCTAAATGGGTCAACGATGACAGTTGATGGTAGTGTTGTCGATTTGGGTGTTTCTTTCACAGATGGTATTGCTGCACCAGAGATAAATAAAAACACGGGTGAAATACTTTATCTAGATAATAGACCTGTAATTTCTAGAAATACTAGACAAAAAGAAGATATCAAAGTAATACTGGAATTCTAAAAAATGTCCCAAAAAACTAATTTAAATTCAAGTCCATATTATGATGACTTTGATTCTGGAAAAAATTTCCATCGCGTTTTATTTAAACCGGGATTTCCAATCCAATCAAGAGAACTGACGACTTCGCAATCAATATTGCAAGATCAAGTTGAAAAATTTGGATCACATTTTTTTAAAGAAGGATCTGCTGTTATTTCTGGTGGCGTAAGATATGAGAATCAGTTTTATGCGGTAAAAGTTAAATCTGTTGTATCTGGAATTAATATATCCTTATATTTAAGTAATCTTGTTGGCAAAGAAATCAAAGGACAAGATTCTCAAGTTACTGCAAAAATTAGATCAGTTTTACCTGCATCAGAATCTGATGAAGGATATAATACCTTATATGTAAAATATGATCAGGGAAATAGTAGTTTTGAATTCCAACCATTTATTGATAGTGAAGGATTAGTCGTTCAAGAACCTGTTGTTTATGGAAATACAACGATTGCTTCCGGCGACTTAGTTGCAGAATGTATTGATTTTGGTGCTACCGCAATTGGATCATCATATTCAATTTCTGATAGTGTTTATTTTATTAGAGGACATTTTGTCAATATTTCTGGACAAGAATTGATATTAGATCAATATTCAAATACACCTTCGTATAGAATTGGTCTTGAAATAAGTGAAGAAATTATAACTGCTAAAGACGATAATACCTTATATGATAATGCAAAAGGATTTTCGAACTATGCTGCTCCAGGTTCAGATAGATTAAAGATCACAGCAAAACTTTCCAAAAAGTTAGTATCAGACTTTGATGATAAGAATTTCATAGAAATTGAAAGAGTTAATGATGGAATAATAATTACTAGAAATGAACCGACCAACAATTATAATATTTTAGAAGATTATTTTGCAAAAAGAACATTTGAAGAATCTGGAAATTATTCGGTAAAAGATTACAATATTGAACTTCAAGAGAGTTTAAATGACAGAGTATCTTCAAATGGTTTATATCTAGATACAGAACTCACAGTAAATGGAAATACTCCTTCGGAAAATTTGTCAGTTTTAAAAATTTCTCCAGGAACTTCATATGTAGAAGGATATAAGATTGATACTCAAAATACTTATATTGATGTAGAAAAAACTAGAGAAACTTCTCAGTTGACACAAACGTCCGTTCCTTTTGAAATGGGCAATTTATTAAAAATTAATAATGTTTCGGGTACTCCTTTAATTGGTATTGATAATAATACATACTTAAATTTACAAAACAGAAGAAAAGATTCTACAATTGCGGGAGCAGGAACAACAATTGGTCAGGCAAGGGTTTATAACTTTACTTCTAGGGATACATATACAAATAATTCTTCACAGTGGGATTTATATCTTTTTGATGTTCAAACATATACTGTATTAACATTAAATAATACTGCTTCACTTGCAGCATCGACTTACATAAAGGGTAGAAGTAGTGGTGCTAGTGGATATGTTGTATCTGTAAGTAATCTAGAAGTTACTTTAAACCAGACTTCCGGTTCTTTCTTGCAAGGTGAGCAAATTTTAATTAATGGAACTACAGAAACAAGCAGATCTATTAAATCTATAAAAACATATGATGTATCTGACATTAAATCAGTATATCAAAATACCAATGCACTTTCAGGGTTTTCCACTGATTTTACTGCTGATTCTGTTTTAGAAAAACAAATTGGAAATAATTTTAGTATAGTTGATACATTAGAGATTAATGGAGGAATTGCAACCTGCCCAGGAAAAAGTTTTGTTGGAATAAAAAGCGATACAATCATTAGATATCAGAGATCTGGAATTAGTTCAGAGACTTTTAATAGAGTTCAATCCGTTTCTGAGGATGGATTGTCAATTACATTAGCAACAGTACCCACAGTCTCAAATGTTTGTGATGGTACAATTGCTAATGGACAATCGGTAACATTTTCACTTGGTTCTCCAAATATCTCAAATAAAGAAAATGCATCCTTATTTACAGAGTTACCAGCATCAAATATTGCCGAAATAAACTTTTTAAATTCCAATATTAATGTTTCTAAGCAAGTAACTTCAAAGTCTACAGATGGTGACGGACGATTAACTGTTAGTGTTTCTGATGTAGGAATATCTAGTGCATTTTTTGATGCTTTTGATGAAGAAAAATATTCTATCATTTATTCGGATGGTTCTATTGAACCATTATCTTCAGATCAATTTTCTCTCCAAAATAATGTCATCACGTTTAAAGGTTTAAAAACCTCCCAATCATCAGTTACAGTAAATGTATCACTTAAAAAGTCATCAATTGTAAATAAAATAAAAACATTAGATAGAAGTCAAAAAACTTCCGTTACATTTACTAGATCAGGAATTTCCACTTCATATGGATTAACGTCAAATTCATATTATGGATTGAGAGTCGAGGATGATGAAATTTCTCTGAATACTACAGATGTATCAAAATTATTAGCAGTATATGAATCTATCGATGGTGCTGCTCCAGTACTAGATACACTTTCTTTCAACTCTTCTTTAGGTTTAGATACCAATTCTATTCTTGGGGAAAAAGTAATAGGAAAAACTAGCAGTGCAGTTGGTCAAATCGTAACTCGTAAATCAACTTCTGAAATAGAAATCGTATATTTAAATGATCAAAAATTTGATCCAGGGGAAACAGTTTTATTTAAAGAATCTTTAATTGAAAGTCCAATTTCATCAATAACTATTGGTCAATATGTGAATAGAACTGGAGATTATACTTTAGATAATGGACAAAGAGATGAATATTACGGATATTCCAGAATTATTAAAAAGTTTGGAGTTGAAACCCCATCAAGAAGATTATTAGTTATATTTGACAAATTTACTACAAGTGCTACACAAGGAAACAATGGAGATTTGTTCACAATCTCTAGTTATAATACTGAATTGGAAAATATTCCACTCAATTCATCTGGTGTCAGATTATCCGATCTTTTAGATTTTAGACCAAGAGTTGCTGATTTTAATGTTGCAACAGCAACAAGATCTCCATTTGATTTCTTATCAAGAGATTTTTCTGGGACTTCATTTGAAGTTATTTCCCCCAATGAATCTTCCACATTATTCTATTCACAATATTTGCCTAGAATAGATAAACTTATTTTGGACAAACAAGGCAACTTTAGATTGATAAAAGGAAATCCTGAGATAAACCCATCAGAACCTTCAAATAGATTTGGTGGAATGGAGATTGCATCTATAGAACTGCCAGCATATCTTTTTAATTCCAGAGATGCAAAAATATCTCTCATAGATAATGTAAGATTTACTATGAAAGATATTGGTAAAATAAGAGATAGAGTTGAAAACTTGGAAAGAGTTACTTCACTGTCCCTTTTAGAATTGGACACAAAATCATTACAAATTAAAGATAATGATGGATTCTCAAAATTCAAATCTGGATTTGTTGTTGATGATTTCAAAGATTTATCTTTAGTCAACATTAGTGATCCTGATAATAATATTATTATTGATATTAATAACAATCAATTAGTTACTGATAGAGATGAATTTTCATTAAAATCAATTTTAGCACCAGCACAATCTCTAAATTTGAATACTGTAGATTATAATACAGATTACGAATTATTTGATAATAATCTCAAAAAAACTGGAAATGCAGTTACTCTCGATTATGTTGAAGAAGAATGGGGAGTTTTAACTCAACCATTAGCAACTAGAGTATCAAATGTTAATCCATTTAATGTAATATCTACAACTGGAACAATTACTCTTTCCCCAAGAAATGATACTTGGACAAGAACAGTAGTTGTTCAAGGTGCTGCCAGAACAAATTGGATTGCTTGGTGGAGTGGAGCAGAAACATTTAACAATCGATTGACTCGTGAATTAATCAGAACAAGTGCTGATCCTTTTATGAGGTCTAGAAATGTTGAATTCCAATCAGCTTCTTTACCTTCACTGACAAGATTTTACTCTTCCTTAGATTCAAATTCTCAAGTTGATATTATTCCAAAATTATTGGAAATATCTATGGTCAGTGGAGTTTTCCAAGTTGGAGAAACTGTGCAAGGATTTGTTGGTGATGAACAAATAATTACTTTTAGAGTAGCATCTCAATCTCATAAGAGAGGTCCTTATAATGCTACAGTTAATGATCAGGGAGCACAATTTTATACTTATAATCCATACGATAATCCCAACTTAGTTCCTTTATCTGGATACAACTCCGCATCAACTGTTTTGAATGTTGATATATCATCATTAGCAGAAGAAGCAATTGGAGAATTCAGTGGAAGAGTTGAAGTAGGAATGACTTTGATTGGTACTACTTCAGGAGCAGAAGCAACTTTATCAAGAAACCGATTGATAAGTGATTATGAGGGACATATTTTAGGTTCTTTCTTTATAAGAGACCCCAATCAAACTCCTCAACCTTCAGTTAGAATAACAACTGGAGAAAAAACATTTAAATTAAGTTCTAATATTAATGCTTCTGAGGTCTTACCAGAAGGTTATGTAGTATCTACTGCAGAAGGAACTTACACTTCTGAAGGAACTGTTCAAACTATTGAGGAATTCTTATTAACAGTAAGAAGACAAGCACCACCTCCACCACCGCCACCACCGCCACCACCAGTAAACTGGGGAGATCCTTTGGCACAATCATTTGCCGTTACAGATGATAGTGGATATATTTCATCAATTGATCTCTGGTTCTATCAAAAGGATGCATTCCAACCTGTCATACTTGAACTTAGAACGATGGAACTTGGTCTTCCAACTACCCAGTTGGTTAGCAATGATTCGGTTATTGAAATACTTCCTGAGGATATTATTGTTTCTACAGATGGAAGAAACAGTGCATTCACTAGAGCAACATTTCCAAGTCCCGTTTATGTTGAGAGGGGACAAAGTTATGCAATAGTTTTACTATCTCCATATTCAAACAATCATTATGTTTGGACTGCTAAAATGGGAGAAAAAACTTCAGAAACTAAAAATTTACCAGATTCTGAAACAGTTATCTATTCCAGACAATATATTGGCGGCACTCTATTCAAATCGCAAAATGGAGTAACTTGGTCTGCAGATCAACTTGAAGATATGAAGTTTAGGGTTAATAGATGTAGATTTACTTCTACTCAAGGCACTGCATATTTTTATAATCCATCTCTTCAAAGAACATCTCTTACAAGAGATTTTAACTCACCAAGTACATATTCGACAGAAAATAATCCAATAGTCGTCTATCCAAGAAAATTAAATGTTGGTCTTCAAACAACATTTGATTCTGGGTCTATACTTACAGTTGGTAGAAAGGTCGGAACAAATGGCACATTAACAAGTGGAATTATTGAACAAATTGGAGGAGAAGTTCTTACAACAAGTATAACAAATGTTGGAGTTGGATATTCTACGGGATCATATTCTAATGTTCCTCTTTACAATATATCAGGATCTGGTAGTGGAGCACTTGCAAATGTTGTCATAAATTCTTCCGGAGAATTATCTAGTTTATCGATAGCATCTAGTGGAATTGGTTATGTTCAGGGAGATGTTCTTGGATTGACTACTTCTAACGTTGAGAAAGGTTCCGGAGCAAGTATAACAGTTGCATCCACCAGAGGCATCAACATGCTGTATCTTACAGATGTTGTTGGGGAAACTTTCTATCCTAATGGTACTACTGCATTATCATATTATAATGGAAATACTGCAGTATCTTTGGGAGCAACATATACTACCAGTAGCGTAGTTTCCGAAGAAAAATATAGTGGAAATGTTTTTGAAGTTTATGATCATAGTCACGGAATGCACGCCTCTAATAATTCCGTAAGAATTTTTGGAGTTAAACCTACTACAATTGGAGTTAGACTTTCTCAAGATTTGAATGCAGATTCAACTTCATTAACTGTAGAAAATGTTGGAATATTTACATCATTTGAAGGTCAACCAGTAGGAACTGGACTTAATGAAAGTACAGGATATCTATTAGTTGGAAATGAGATAATCGAATATAATGAATTTAATGTATCTGCAAATACAATAACAATTAATGAAAGATCGATAGATTCGACTATTTTGAGAAAACATCTTGCCGGTTCTATAGTGTATAAGTATGAATTAAATGGAGTTTCTCTGAGGAGAATCAATAAAAATCACACTATGTCCACAAATAGCAATATAATCAATTCAAATAAAACAATTGATTCATATCAAATGCAATTTGATAGATCAACAAGAACAGCAGGAGATAATCTTCTGTCATTCACAGATGAAAGAAAAGTCGGTGGAAATGAATGCATTTTATCCCAAAATATTCAATACAATTCCATTCTTCCATTTTTTGATGTATTTTCTCCGTCAGACACCTCAATAGAATCTTCCATAAGAACAGTTTCTGCTACTAGTGCTAGTGGATCTGAAGTGTCATTCCAAGATATTGGATATGAACCAATACAATTAAATTCCACTAATGATTTGAATTCGACTAGAATGATTGCATCTCATGTTAATGAGTCTAATAATTTATCATCTCTACCTAGTAACAAATCTTTGACTGTTGCAATTAATATGCAAGGAAGCACATATGCTTCACCTATGATTAATATTAGTTCTTATGCAAATATAAATCTCTTTAGAAATAGAGTTGATTTACCAGTTGCAAATTATATTGATGATTCGAGAACAAATCAATTAAGTGGCGATCCACATTCATCGGTTTATATTACGAAAAAAATAACTTTAAGAAATCCTGCAACATCTTTAAAAGTTCTTTTATCGGCATATAAAGATTCATCTGCAGATTTTAGAGTTCTTTATAGACTTTTCAAATCTGATAGTTCTGAAATTGATCAAACCTACGAATTATTCCCAGGATATGATAATTTAAATAGTGGAAGACCTGATACTTTTGTAAGATCTAGTTCGGACGATGAATTTTTGGATTATGAATTTACTGCCGATAATATTTCAGAATATGATGGATTTATTATTAAAATAGTAATGAGTGGAACTGACGAATCAAAACCAATCAAGATTAAAGATTTTAGAGCAATAGCATTATCATGATCTCAGTTGAAGGGCACAAAAATCTTAAGAGGGATGAAGAAACCGGTGCTATCATTAACGTTGATAGCACCGAATATAATCGGCATGTTGCAAATAAAAAAAATAGAAAAACTCAAAAAGAAGAAATTGACAACATCAAAAATGATATCAGTGAAATAAAAACTATCTTAATGCAAATTTTGGAGAACAAAATAGTATAATATAAATACTCTATAGAAGAAGTCTCTAGATTTATGTCAGTATATGTATCAAATATTGTAATTGAATCTGGTGCTAGTTTTGACACTGTTTTTGAATTTGAAGATTTTGCTGATGAATCAGCACTCGATTTAACTGATAATATAGTTTCAGCACAATTGAGAAAACATTATGGTAGTTCTACTGCCGTTTCTTTTGCTTCGACAATTACTTCTGAAGTTGGTGGAAAAATTTCTATCGAATTATCTCCAACACAAACATCTGCTTTAAAACAAGGAAGGTATGTTTATGATGTAGTGATAGAAAGCACAGGAGGTAAAAAAACAAAACTTGTTGAAGGATCAGCAATTGTTCGTCCTGGAGTAACGAGGTAATTAAATGCCAAAAGTTCTTGTCAAAAGAAGTGGCGAATCTTTAGTTTCAGTAAAAGACCGAGTAGGTTCAGAAAACGCTGTAAGAGTTTTAACAAGTGCAGCATCTGCTCCTGCAAAATTAACTCAACTTGATGACGTTGATAGCACTACTAAGAATGATGGAGCATTAGTAGTTTACGACGCACCATCCAATAAATTTGTAATGACGGACACTATTGATGGTCCGATAAAAATTACTGATACGACCAATTCAATATCACCTTCTACCGGAGCATTAGTAGTTTCTGGTGGTATGGGTATAGGTGGAAATCTTCATGTTGCTGGAATTGCAACATTTGGTACAAGTACAATTGTGGTTGATGGTGATAATAATACAATTACTATTGGAGATGATACTTCTATTGGAGAAGACCAATTAAGAAGTTCTACATTAAATGTTAGTGGAATCAGTACACTTGGTTCTAGTGGAGGTATAACTACAACAGGCGGCGATTTATTTGTAGGAAAAGGATTACAAGTTGCCGGTGTTTCTACATTCATAGGACAAGCAACCTTTAAAGGTGGAACTATAAATCTTGGAGATGAAAATTCTGATAATATTAATATTGGAGGAGAGTTTGTATCAAATTTAGTTCCTGATGCAACGAATTTATATGATCTCGGAACTGATGAGAAAAGATGGAGAAACGCATTTGTTTCAGGAATAACCTCAACAAATAATCTTTATGTTGTTGGTGTTTCAACTTTTACAAATACTCTCAACATAACTGGCATATTAACTGCAAGTCAAGGTCTTTATTATGATGCTAATGATTTTGATGGACCTAATGGAATTGCATATTTTAATAATGCTGGCAAATTAGTAAGTGCTACTAGTAACACTACAGAAACTCTTACAGAAACAAATTTAGTTCTAACCACAAATTCTTCTGGAATTCCTAAATGGTCTTCAGTGATAGATGGTGGAGAGTTTTAATAAATAATTTTAAAGGAATATTCATTTATGGCACAACCATCAACTAGACAGGAACTGGTGGATTATTGTCTTAGGCGTCTTGGTGCTCCAGTTTTAGAAATAAATGTGGATGATGATCAAATCGATGATTTGGTCGATGATGCCATACAATATTTTCAGGAAAGACACTTTGATGGTGTCGAACGAATGTATTTGAAATATAAAATTACTCAGGAAGATATTGATAGAGGTAAAGCTGGCGGAACAAGTGGAGTTGGAATAGTTACAACAACAGGAACATCAACGATTGTTGGAGCAGCAACTACTTTTAATTTTTATGAAAACTCAAACTACATTAAAGTTCCAGATTCTGTAATTGGAATAGAAAAAATATTTAAATTTGATACTAGTTCAATATCTGGGGGAATGTTCAGTATCAAATATCAATTATTTTTGAATGATATGTATTATTTTAATTCTGTGGATTTGTTACAATATAGCATGGTTAAAACATATTTGGAAGACATTGACTTTCTTTTAACCACAGACAAACAAGTTAGATTTAACAAAAGACAAGATAGATTGTATTTAGATATTGATTGGTCTTCTCAAAGTAAAGATGATTTTATTGTTATCGATTGTTATAGAGCACTAGATCCAACATCATTTAGTCAAATTTATAATGATTCCTTCCTTAAAAAATATCTAACTGCTCTTATAAAAAGACAGTGGGGACAAAATCTCATTAAGTTTAGAGGAGTTAAACTTCCTGGAGGGATAGAACTGAATGGGAGAGAAATATACGAAGATGCTGAAAGGGAAATAGATCAATTGAAGCAAACCATGTCATTAGAGCATGAATTACCACCCTTAGATCTTATTGGATAATGGCACTTAATCCCTTTTTTCTTCACGGAACTTCTAGTGAGCAATTTCTTGTTCAGGATTTAATAAATGAACATATTAGGATGTTTGGGATGGAGGTCACTTACATCCCCAGAAAAATGATTGATATTGATAATGTATTTAATGAAGTACAATCATCGAAATTTGATGATAATTTTATTCTTGAGGCATATTTAAATAATTATGAAGGTCATACAGGTCAAGGAGATCTTATGACAAAATTTGGCATTTCTTTAAGAGATGAAATAACTTTAACTATTTCAAAAGAAAGATTTGAAGATTTTATTTCACCATTTTTAATGGGTAGACTTGATGGTGCAGAATCTGATTCTAGTTATGATGATGGTTCTACGGTAAAGATAAGTTCTAGACCTAAAGAAGGAGATTTAATATATTTTCCACTATCATCAAGATTGTTCGAAATTAAATTTGTAGAGCATGAAAGTCCTTTCTATCAATTAAATAAAAATTATACTTATGAACTAAAGTGTGAATTGTTTGAATATGAGGATGAAATTGTTGATACAAATATTACAGATATCGATGAACTGCTCGATGATCAAGGATATCTTGTAGATCTTACTTTAGTTTCAACAGGAACAACTGCAACCGCAACTTCAACAATTGGAACTGGTTACATTAGAGAAATTTTCTTAAATAATGATGGTTATAATTACACATCTGTTCCAACTGTAGCAATCTCTACAGCACCTGCTGGTGGCACTAATGCTTCTGCTGTAGCAACATTAAAAACAGTTTCTGGCAGCAAAACAATAGATCAGATACTTTTGACTAATGCTGGTGCTGGATATACGGTTGCACCCACAATTACAATAAGTGGGGGTGGTGGAACTGGTGCGGCAGCAACTTGTTCCGTTGGTGTTGGTGTTACTGGTGTCGTTAGTTTGACTATGACTGATTATGGATCTGGTTATATTACTGCACCAACTGTAACTATAGCAGGACCAGGATCAGGAACGACAGCAACAGCAAATTCAGTTCTCTATTCCGGAAATGTTTCTTCTAGATTTAATACTGTAGATTCTCTTAGAATTATAAATTCTGGTGTAGGATATACTGCAGCACCTACCGTAACTATATCTGATCCTGCAGTGCTATCTGGAATTGGAACGTTTGAACTTGGAGAAAAAGTTACCGGAGGAACTTCTGGTGCTATTGGAAGAGTTAAAAATTGGGATAAGAGCAATCTTATATTGCGTGTTGGAAATGTTTCCGGAACATTCACTGATGGCGAAGTTATAACAGGAGCAGAATCTGGTGCAGTTTATGCATTCAAATCTTCCACAGAGAATGAGACTATTAATGATAAATATCAAGATAACTTGGATATTGAATCTGTGGCAGATTCAATTCTAGACTTTACAGAATCTAATCCCTTTGGAACTTACTAATGTTAGGAACTTATTACTATCACGAAATAATTAGAAAAACTATCGTTGCTTTTGGAACGATGTTTAATGATATTCACATTAAACATGACAATTCTTCCGGAGGCACTTTAAGTGATATGAAAGTTCCTTTGGCATATGCACCCATTCAAAAATTTCTGGCAAGGATTGAACAACAAAGTGATTTAAATAAACCCGTTCAAATTACATTACCAAGAATGTCATTTGAAATGATGGGAATAAATTACGATTCATCCAGAAAAACTTCAGTTACTTCAACATTTAAAGCGACGGACGGATCAAATATCAAAAAAGTATACATGCCCGTTCCATATAATATTAATTTTGAACTCAACATTTTAAGTAAATTGAATGAAGATGCTCTTCAAATTATTGAACAAATTTTACCATATTTTCAACCATCATTTAATGTAACGGTAGATCTAATCAGTTCTATTGGAGAAAAGAAAGATATTCCTGTTGTTTTAAATTCAATATCTCTTCAAGATGATTATGAGGGGGATTATAGTACCAGAAGAGCTTTGATATATACATTACAATTTACAGCTAAAACATATCTCTTTGGACCTGTTGCTGAATCCACAGATGGATTGATCAAAAAAGTTATTGTTGATCAGCATGATGGAGTCGATACACAAACAGCAAAACGATCTGTCAGATATACTGTTACACCAGATCCTATTACTGCCGGACCAAATGATGATTTTGGATTTAGCGAATCAATAGATTTCTTCACAGATTCTAAAGAATATAGTCCAACCCAACAAACTGATATTTAATTAGTATGAATGATAATTATCATAGTATAGATAAAGCTCTTAATGTTGAGAGTGGGATTGTTGATGAAGAATCATCTCAACAATTAAATATCATCGAAAAAAAGGATCAGGATATTCAAAAAGATTATGAGTATACCAGAGCAAATTTATATTCTTTGATAGAAAAGGGACAAGAAGCAATTAATGGAATTATGGAAGTTGCTGGTGAGGGTGCAAGTCCAAGAGCTTATGAAGTTGCAGGA
>TARA_A100001201_G_scaffold42987_1_pt1 | contig 31691 bp, 41 predicted proteins | sample TARA_A100001201 | Tara Oceans TARA_A100001201 (sample SAMEA2619872) | marine metagenome | biome: marine biome (ENVO:00000447); feature: surface water layer (ENVO:00002042); material: "saline water (ENVO:00002010), including plankton (ENVO:xxxxxxxx)" | depth 5 m | reverse complement strand
TCATCGTCGATAAGTGTAAGTATGTTGTATGGCTCGTCTTTTTTTCTGGTGGCGTTTCTAATTATGGTAGCTAATGCTGTCATGCTAGCAACTCCTTGATAAGCTTTCCAACTTCTTCATAAGAATATTTCTTGAATTCTTTTAAGCAACTATCAGACTTTTTCTGATATATCTCTTTGTCTTCGTAGGCTTGTCGCATACAAGTCATAAGTTGTCCTATGTCTAAGTGTTGCCACCTCTCTCTTCCGGTATATATATCTGGTAAAGGAGCTTCTTTTGTCATACATGGTTGCAAAGTAGTATCTACAACCCAGCCATTATCTTCATTCACATACTGAGTCATCCCTGTGTAGTTAGGTACTATACAAGGGTTCCCCATAGCCATAGCATCGAAGGTTGGCATCGACCAAGACTCTCCGTGCGATGGCATGACGAAGCAGTCACAACTATCATGCAGAGCCATGAGATGGTCTTCTGGCAGCATGTCCGTTATCACAATATCTTTTTTATATTGGTCAAGAGATGGGAACATTCTAAGCCTAGACTTTATACTTGTTATTTTTGCGTTTATTTCTGAAGACAATTGCACAGGGTTTACGCCAGACTTGTTTGCTTTTATTACAAGTTTTGCATTTTCATATGGTTCAAACTCAGCATGAAAAGCAGATATCAGAGCAACGAGATTTTTTCTCTGCACAAACTCGCCTATAAAATAAAATTTAAAGTCATCGGCTGATGTGTGAGGTATATTCAACCTTCCGTAGTTATGATGATACTTATCAATATCACAAGGTATTGGAACAACTTTGACTTTATCGGGATGTACGCCGCTGCCTGTTAGAGCCATCTTGTTAGCTGCGCTCGGAACCCAGACTTCATCCATTAGATTTGCGTGACCTACCCAAGATGTATTTTGCAGGTCATATGTTTCCAAATGACACAGTAATATATTCTTCATTCCAGCTTGATACTGAGCTAGGTGAGGAAGGCAGTTTTGGATAACGACATCATATTCTCTAAAGTCATTGAACTCATACTCAAGTAAGTCTTCATGCAGTTCGCAAAATGAACTTCCCATATATATGGGTCTTATAGCTAGCTCACAAGACTTAGATATTGCTTTTGCATATTCGTTCGCAGCATTGCCCCACCCATCGCTTTGTCTATATGGCCCTACAAATAAAACTTTTGTCATTGACTTCTCCTTGCATGAGCAAATTGTATATAGTCTGGGAACTCCATCTGCATTTGGCCACATCTAGCAGCTTCACAATTATTAATATTTTGACAATGCACTTTCAATATATTTACCAGCTTCTCTCTGTCAAAATGCTTCCAGCCTCTTCCGTCAAACCTAGCCTTATGGTTTAGGTCTTTTACATATTCGCTTTTTCTAAAGATATTCTCTCTGTCTACGCCTAGGGTTTGGTTAATTAACGTCTCAACATAGTGCGAGTTGTTGGGGATATCCTGTATGTTAAAATTTGCGGGCGCCGGTCTAGCAGGAGAATTCCACTTGTTCTGGTTCTTCTTAAATTCAATTGAATCAAAATGGTCTTCCCAAACTCTTGCTGTTTGGTCCCAAGTGTAATGCTCAAATACCCCTTCTCTAGCTTTCATTCCTTTTCTTTGCCTGACAGGCTGGGGAGACGAAAAGAAATGTAGTAGACTAGAAACCAAGTCGCTGTTATCAGGCATCGCTCTATACGCGCCTGTCTCAAGCTCTCTGAAAAGTCTCTTGACTTTTATCGGGTATCCATTTATCTTTCTCACAACATCTGTCATAGCGCTGTAGTCAACAGCCATGACAGGAACTCCGCAAGAAGCAGCCTCAACTTGAGGCATTCCAAAACCTTCGCATATAGCGTACTGAACATGTACATCAAAGATATTGTAAATTTCAGCAAGCTGCTCATCTGTTATACCGGAAGAAACACTTGGAAATACTGCCGTGTAAGCTTTTGTAAACGGAGAAACCGCCTGAGCTCCACGGAAAAACGATGGGAAACAGTTGCCAGTTTGCTTGCAGACGTAAGTAAACAAGACCTTATTACCGAGACCGAATTCTTTAAGTAGCGTTGGGAAATCCCATCCTACATCTGGGTAACTCGTGTGGCAATACAAGAAAGTTTTCTGAGCTAGCTCCTTTTTACCTTGTCTTTCGCATTCATCCAGATATTCTCTGAAGGCGGCAAATAAGTCAGGGTAAAGCTTCCTTTTCTGATTCCTCATAACAGTGCCAATTATCTTGACATCTTCCTCTAATCCCATGGCTCCTTTGTGAGCTGTTTTATTTTTTACGGGGGAAAAGATTTCAGTATCAACTCCGGGAGATGCTGAAGAAATGAGGTTAAGAGTTCCTGCTCCTTCTTTTTCTAAGACATCGTAGCTCCAGTCGGAATAAGTAAACACAGAGTCGGCTCTTGAAAATATCTCCAACCACTCTGGTCTTTGTGGGGCAGAGTCAACGGTTGGCATGATAGACCAGTGAAAGTAATCTTTCAGAGGCGAGTTAGCTTGATAATTAAGCATCCAAAAGTCTCGGATGTCCCACACAATGTTTGGCTTAAAATCTAGAGCTACTCTTTCAAATCTCCACTCTCCAAACTGATTAGAAGGGTTTCTTTGGTACTCTGAGAATCTAGGGTCCTTGTCAGTAACTGCGTTAGCATAGTAGTCCCAAGGTATACTTGAACTTCTTGGGTCTTGAACCGTGCCATATGTTGCAAACTCAGCTATGTCATATTTGCCTGTATTATGCAGTCTAGTCAGGACTTCTCTTCCGTATTTGCCATAGCCACTACATAAGAATGAAGCTTCGTTACAAAATAAAATTCTTTTTCTATCACTCATTAGCAGACTCTTTTATTTTTACAATTGCTGATTTAAATTTATCATTTGCCCAACCTCTAGACCTACCAAAGTTTTGCCCTATTTCTTTCATAGTATAGCCAAAAGACCGCATTTCTAGTACGGCCTTTTCTTTGCTGGTCAAGTCAGACGGATAGATTTCTTTTAGAGGGTGCTTTGTTATCTTTTCGTCTTGGAAGCTACCGATATTTATGTTCAAATCGCCAAAGTTAAGGATGCGATTTTTTTTCTTAGACTCAATAAACCTTATTATTTCCCATCTTATATAATACCAAGCTATTGTAGACAAAGCTCCTCTTGATGGGTCGTGTTTCCTTATAGCCTTCCATAGCCCTATTCTGCCAGCTTGGACATACTCATCGTAATCATTTTCGTTTTTAGGGCAGAATTTTTTTGCGAGAGAGACAACCAACCCAGTGTTATCCAAGATTAGTTGCTCTTCTCTATCCTTGATTGCCTGCATTACGTGACTAATTCCTTCTCTTTTACCTCAGCAGATTGTTGCTTCTTAGTATTTGCACGAGGAGGGAATTCAAAATTGCTAACTCTTACTTTTTCTCTAGACCTTTTATTTCCTTCTTTGTCTTCCCATCTTTCATTCTTCAAAGAGCCATGAATAATGATGTTGTCACCCTTATCAAACCACTTTGCTATAGTCTCTGCTCCGCTGTCCCAAGCTTCACAATTAACAAAAGTAGTTTCTTCGTCCGAGTTTCCATCTTTCTTTCTGAATCTTCTAGATGATGCGATTACAAAATTGACAACTGTTGTTGTCTTATCGCCATTAGCAATTTTTTTAAGCTCAGGTGTTTTTGTTAAAGCACCACTGATATGTACTATATTCATTATAAATTCCTTTAATCAAATGCAAGTATATATATTATATATGTGTAACAGTTTTACGACAACTATATTTGCCAAACTTTCTTAATCATAAAACTTTCTTTTGCTCTATCAAGCTCACCATTTATCATAACAGTATTGCCTTCAAAGAGCAGGTTTTTATACTCTTCCCAAGCGTCTGAAAAGATAACGCAATCTATAGCGCAGCTGTAATCACTGACTGTGGAAAATGCCATCTTAGCACCTCTGTTTGGGCCATTCTTTATTTGTATCTCTCTGACAGCGTCTACCTGAACAGCTATTAAGGGATAATCTTTTATATTTTTATTTATCACATCTTTACATATCGCATTGGCAGAACTTGTATCGCAAGCGTCAACTTTGCTGCATGTCAAAGGTATTCCCAGTAAATGCTCCTCTTTCCCTGCTACCCACTCAGGCATGTCCTCAAGCTTATAGGGAGGGCTTTCTAAAGACATAACCATACCCTTGACAGACTCTAGCCTCTTCTTGTTTGCCACCGCTCCCTGCTTGCCAGTAGGCAGTGATACGACATGCTTGAGTATTTCTAGGAATTCCTTGTCTCTTTCGTCAGGGTTTTCAAGAAGATGGTTTTGAATCCAACCTTTTTCTTTGTTCGTCAACTTTTGAAACAGCTCGTATTCATAAAGCATCTTAGTCCTATTGGACGACATGTAAGACATTGCACCAACTGAGATAAGCGCTTTTACTGCTGTGCTTGTTATCTTGTCAGAAAAGAACACAAGAAACTCTCTCCAACACCAAGCGTCTATTTCTTTATTAAGAGTCTTCTCAACATCGTCTTTATGCCTCTTGATTTTGTCAATAACAGCTTGACCAACGCTCTTCACATTTGAAAGACCAAAGAATATCTTTTCATCAATAATCTTAAAGTTTTTATTTGACTTTCTTAGGTCCGGAGGAAATATTTCTATGTTCATAACTCTACAGTTATTCACCAATTCATTTATCTCTTCATGAGGCTTTTGCTTTTCTTTTGAATAATAAAGATAAGAAGTAAAAAACTCTTTGCTGAAGTGAGCTTTGGCGTATGCTGAGAGATAGGCATTGAAAGCGTAGCTGACTGCATGAGATTTATTGAAGCTATATCGTTGTGACTTTTCAATCCAACTAAATATTTCTTCGGCCTGCTCTTTGGTTACAACACCCTTCTCCTCTGCTTTTTGCAGGAATGAGGTCTTTACCTGAGCCATGACATCGGTTTTCTTTTTCCCGATAGCCTTCCGAAGTATGTCAGCCTCTTGCAGATTGAAACCAGCTATCTCCTGTGCAATTTGCATACTCTGTTCTTGATACACAAGAATTCCAAAGGTCTCCTTTAGAGACTGCTCCAAAGCAGGATGGAAGTATTCTACAGATTCACGACCATGCTTTCTGTCAATGTAGTGGTTGGTAAGACTTTTTCCCTCTACGATAGCTTCCATACATCCGGGCCTCATAATTGATATGAGTCCAGCAAGCTCCTCTATGTTTCTGGGGCGTGTCTTTTTTGCCAAACTTTGGCCAAGCCTACTCTCAAGCTGGAAACAACCCTTAGTATTTCCGCTGCTAATTAAATCCCAAGTCCTTTCACAGTCCAAAGGAATCTCTCCAATATCAGGTCTAAACAGAGTTTTCCTGATTTCTTGCCTAGCATCGTCTGAATTTTCAGAGCTTGTCTTAAATTCACAGCCACAGGCAAAAGTCAAAGTAGCCATTATTCTTCTCCAGAAAAGGAGTCTCTAAATCTAACATTTTTAGCAGTTCTTCGGTACAGACGCAAGAACCTACACAATAAATTAGCAGTATCCTTTACATCTTTAAGTGCGTCATGGGCGTTTGCAGTGCTCATCCCTAGATAATCTCTCATATTATCCATACTAAAGCTCGTAACGTCCCTAGAGTTCTCAAACCAAGGAAACATCCAGTGCATCAAGTCTAGCTTGTCTCGCGGATGAAAAATTTCTTTTCCAGAGGTGTGTTGTTGACACATCCTATTTACGATATGCAAATCAAAACCAAGTATATTATACCCGCAGGCCAGAGGAGCTGAAAACTTTGTTTTGGTTTTGCCGGTCTTGTGAAATTTTTGTAGGAATCCGACGAAGTTAGACCATACATCTTTTTGGCTCGGTGCATTTCTCCAAGACTCCAATATCTCGTCAGTAGAGCAGTCTCTGATATTAGCGTGCCATTCTATGGTCGCCCTATTCCTATCTACATAGTCATCGGAATCTATGTCTACGGGACGCATGAAAGAATTGAACTCTGCGTTCTTTATTATTTCTAGCTTTCTAGGGTCAACAATTACAGCAGCAAGCTGTACCGGATTTACCTTATGTGGGTCTCTGCCATCTGTCTCGAAGTCAAAGACACAAATCTTGTTATAGTTCATAATTAGTTCTCGCTAGTACCTAGTTTCTTAAGAATATTGCGAATCTTTAGTTCTAAGCCAGACTTTTGTGTCCTAACTCTTTCAAGTTCGTGCATCAAAAGTTGCTCTCTAAGTGTGTTTGTGTACTCTTTAAATGCCATCGCTCCATGTTGGTACGAATGAAGCTGTTTCTTAAGCTCTGCTATTTTCTTTGATGCCATATATATTGCATCTACGTCTCTGTCTGCGCCGCTAAGCAGGTCGTCTATAAAATCAGGCAACCACTTATCAATAGCTTGGCTTACATGTTCTGGTTCAAACATTGCTGAGGCCAACCGCCTTAGAGATACACTCCAAAGAGATGTCCATTTTGTCCCTGCCCGTCTGCATCAAATAAGACGGGTGGTAACAAGGCACTATTAACGAGTCCATATAATCAACAGAGTGGGCTTCACCTATATAGTCACCAAGTTTAAATGTTTTTTTCAATTTTAGCATGAGCCCTGTAGGAACTTTTCCAAACGTCAAAATTACTTTTGGTTTAAGCTCTTTGATTTCTGACCATAGCCAGCCTTTACAAGAATCTATCTCTTCTTTCTTTGGCGCTCTGTTTTTCTTGCCGACAACAGGCCTGCACTTAACAACATTGGTTATGTAAACATCTTCTCTAGAAACACCGCATTGAGAAAGCATTTTTGTCAGCAGTTCTCCACATCTACCAACAAAGGGCTCTCCTAACAAATCTTCATCTGCTCCGGGAGCTTCTCCCAGCAGCATTAAGTCGTTCTTGTTGCCTTTACCCCATACAACTTGATTCCTCGTCTCGCATAAACCACAGCCTCTACAGTCTTTCCAATCCTCAGACTTCATTCTATGTCTCCATTTTCCAAAATTTCTTGAACGCCCATAATCTTATCTAGCATGGCAATTCCTAAAACGTCAAACTTTATCATACCAATATCCTCCATATCTTGCATCTCAAGACCTCCGACAAGCCGTCTAGCTTTTGTATCTAGAACCATAGGGCATATCTCGTTAAGAGGAGAGGGTGAAATTACGACACCAGCAGCGTGTTTACTTTGAGCCCTTTTTGTGCCCTCAAGCCTAATAGCCTGCTCGAATCTTTTGGAAAGTCTGCCTTGCATGTTTCCCTCGTCGTCAATATAACACCACTCTCTTAACTCGTCTGGCTTATGTTCAAGAGCCCAGCGTATGACTGAGGACTCACCTGTCTCTTCCATCATTTCCTGAAGGTCTTCCGCAACAGCCGCCTTGTCAGGTATGTGCTGGGTAATCATATTCATTTCATTAAAAGAGATACCACCATAAGCCCTTAGCACGTCTTTTATTGCTCCTCTGCCCATCATTGTTTGGAACGTTATCATTTGCCCAACTTTTTCTTCTCCGTATCTCTCCTTGATGTAATCAATAATTTCGTCTCTTTTGGAAACAGGAACATCAATGTCGATATCAGGCATAGAAACTCTTCCTCCGGTGTTTCTTCCTGCGTTATAGAACCTCTCAAAAATTAATGAGTATTTTATTGGGTCAATTGATGTAATTCCAATTAGGTAAGAAACCAAACAACCAGCGGCAGAACCTCTACCCGGACCGGGTAACCAGCCATTGTCTCTGACAAAGTTGACTATATCTCTAACTATCAAGAAATAGCTTGACAAGCCAGCTCCCTGCAAGACTTTAAGTTCATGCTTTACTCTTTCTGCATACTCTTGGTGTCTTGATTTGTCAACCACACCTCTTATTTTTTCCGCCCAGCCATCTCTGCATAGTTGTCTAAGATGTTCATCTGGGCCTAGTTCACAACTGTAAGGAGGTAGGATTGGTTCCCGAAGTATCTCATAGTCCTCACACATGTCAGATATCAAAATTGTATTTTCAATTTCATCCTTTGTGTGAATCTCTTTCATCTCTTCAAAGGACGGTATATGGTACTTGTCCGACCTGAAGAATGTTGACAGAGGCACCTTTTCGCCATCTATCATTTTCTTTTTTATTGTGGGTAGAGTTGTCTCTAACATACTGCATAGCAACACTCTTTGGTCTTCTGCATCTTCAGATGTGGTGTAGTGTGCATCCGGCGTTGCTACTTTAGGTATTCCTGTCTTTTTTGATACGTATCTAAGAGCCTTTGCAACAACCATTTGTGCTGGTGTGACATCCTTGTCAATCAGCTGTATCTCAATGAAGAAATTTCCTTCTCCAAATATTTCCTGATATTTTAAAGCTAGAGACTTGGTATTCTCAAGCCAGTTGTCATCAACTAAAGATTCGGCTTCTTCGTAGGTCTTAGCATTGTACGCATCTGAAGCCATCTCACCAAAAACTACCTCAGCTAAATCTGAACCTAGATGACCGCTAAAAGCAACTAGATTTCCATCACAGAATTTTGACAGCTGTTCTAGACTAAGTCTTGGTTTTCTGTAGAAGTTTTCATCTTTGTTTGACTCTGACGTTATCTTTATAAGCTGCCTCCAGCCATCAATGTTTTTGGCCAGTACAACTAGATGATTTAGCTTTGAGTTTTCTTTATTTCTTACAGACGCACATTGCTTAGATATGTAAAGCTCACAGCCAAGTATTGGCTTAAGACCTTTCTTCCTCATGGCTTTTACAAATGATACGCTACCAGATATATTTCCATGGTCAGTGATAGCAGCGCCAGACAAACCTAGAGACTGAATTCTCTCCGCTATCTGCTCGGGTTTGCTAAGACCGTCTAGCAGACTGAAATGTGTATGGCAATGTAAAGGAAAATACATTATTCTCTAAACCTCTTAAACCAATCTGAGACTAAGTCTTGCCTTTCAGCGTTGACAGAGTCCACTAAAAAAATCAAATCTTCAAGAACTCTTATGTTGAAGTCTATAGCTTGCAGGTATGTTTCCTTATCAACATACTGAGTCTTCTGCGCAATAACTTTATCTCTGAGTTTTAAAATGTCTTGGTAGTGTTGTTTTATATTTGACTTCATTCTAAAGAACCGGGAGCTTTATATTTGGCTACGTTATGACCCTCTGCCATATATTCTTCGGTAACCTTTTCGATACCTTTTCTTTCTATTTCGTATTTAATTTGTTCGCATTTCGTCATGTACTCACCATAGCTTGTTCTTTGCCCATGACGGTGTTCGATGATAGGGTGTATATTTGTGCCCTCAAAAGTGCTTTTTCCTTGATGACAAAAGCTTTTGCATTTCCAGCTCTTTTTTAGTAGCGGTATGTGTGTAGACTTTATTTTCTCAAATTTATTTTTGAGCATCTTCTTAGTCTTAGGGATATCTTTTTCAGAAAAATACATGGAGAATGCACCTCCATCATTTATGAAATTTATTGTTACCATTATCTGCTTTGCTTCTGGGTACAATTTGGTGGCAGCGTAGTGATAAATTCTAAGTTGTGGGTCGTTTTGGAGCTTGGCGTAAGTTTTTTCCTGACCTGTCGCCCAGTCAAGCCTCCTACCCGTCTTCCAGTCTACAATCTCATAGAAACCTTCGTCAACCTTAGTAATCAGGTCTATGGTTCCCTTCATTGCAAGCTTGCCGGTAACCCTCTCTCCGTTAAGCATATAGTCATATTTAGCCCACTCTTCGTCAATCTCAAAATCAAAATGAGGCTCTGCGTCTACAACGTCCCTATTTCTTGGGTCGAACATCCCATCATTCATCTCAAGAGTCTTGTACACCCACTTTGAGCAGTCATTAAAGTCTCTTTGCTTCCAGTCGTGCTGAGGATTGCCCTCGGAGTAGTATTTGTACACCTGTTCAGTTATCTTGTCTATATCATAAGAGGATGCTGAGACCTTACCTACAACATCGTCATCAAAGTGCTTTAGGCCGTCTTGCTCAGCCTTTTTTGCCAGACACATTATTTCTAGGACTTTATGGACTATGGTGCCTTTGTCAGCCTTTAGCCCTCCTTTGCCCCTCCACCCTAGTACATATTCGCAGAAATACTGCTGAGGACACATACTGTGGCAGTTGAAACTAGACGACCTAAAATATGTAATAATTATTGTTCTAATCCTTGCGATATTGAAAGCTCAAGCCAGCCCCAATCTTTAAGTAGGCTGTACAAAATTTTATTTTGCTCTCCAACTGAAATGCTTTCATTTTCTATAATGGCATCAAAATTTGACCAATCATAATTATCTTTATCTAGTGCAACTTCGCTGCTATGAGCATCCTTATTATCTGAGTTTCGAGACAGTCTTATGACTTTGCCTCCTGCGTTCTTAATCGCCTCAACTTCATTAGGAAATCTGCAGTCTGTTATTATAGCCATATGAGAAGATTCTTGCTTTATCTTTCTAATAGTTGCATCTGCCCACACATTTGGATATATTTTTCTAAAGAAATCTGTACCCACGTACTGCATTAGCTCTCTGGCTGTTGTCTTATCAGTTTTATTTTTATCATTTTCAAACGGCATCAAACCCCATTCGATGTGTGTTTCTGTATTCTTCTCTTCATCAGTACCATAGCACTGTTCTCTAGTTAGGCCTAGTATATCCATACAAACATTCTTCTTAAGAAGGTCTGCGAAAGAGTAAAGCTTCACAAAGTAGTCTAAATGCTCCGCTAGAAAATCTCTTACAGGTTTCCTTGAGGACATTATGTCAAGGATACCTTCTTTACTTTCGTCTCCAAATATATCTGATATAACTAGCTCTCCTGAGTCAGATATGCTGAAGTTTCTCGTTATCCCCAAAGAAATCATTTCCCATCCAAAAATGACATTTGCACATGTATTTTTGCCGCTTTGCTTTCTTCCGGAAAATCCTATTATTTTTTGTTGCATGTTAAACCCTCAAGCTTTTTTCAGCCAAGTCAAGTATAGGTTTTATTTCGGATGTAATGCTGTCTGTGGCCATGTCTCCAACATCATTATCAGCTATATTGGGGAAGTAAAGCCTGTAAGTTTTAGAACATTGCTTATATATACTTTCAGAACCTATTTTACCAGCTTCATCGTTATCTGTCAACACAATCAGAGACATTGCCCCAACCATATCTAGCAAATCTTTCTGCCCCTCACTGAGATAAGTTCCAAACATGGCGACTGAGTTGTTTATTCCAGCTTCTTCTAATCTCCAAACATCTCCCGGCCCCTCAACTAAAATAGCAATCCCAGTTTTGGCTATCTCTTTTTTAGCGTGCCAGTAGTTATAAAGATATTTTCCAGCATCAAAGTTTTCACTATGAACCCACTTAGGCTTCGTCTCTTCGTTGGTGGCTCTGGCTGAGAAGCCTACCATGTGTGAATATTCATCATCATAAACAGGAACGACGACTCTGTTATAGGCTTTTGAGCCTGCTTTTGTAGAGAGCCCAACGTCATACTTATCAAGAACCTCTGAGCTGAAGCCTCTGTCAACGTAGTATTTGGCAGGTATGGATAAAGCGTCTCTAATGCGCTGCCTTGTTATAACCTTACCTCTTTTCTCTCTTTTATTATCGGTAAAAGCTACATTTATTCTTGACTGAAACTTTCTTTTTTCTATGGCTTGATAGTCAATATCAAGCTTATCGTAGTCCTGCTTTGAAAAAGCCAGTAAAAACTTGACAGTCTCATGAAAACCAGCACATTTGTCTCCCGGACTCTCCCATCCATACTTATTGTGAGAAAGCACACCTCTGACAAAGCCTGTGAGTGTTGGTCTAAAAAACTTTTCACATTGGTGCGTATTACAAACCCAGTGGCCAGCTCTGGTATGTCCTGTTAGATACATATTCAAAGCTGTTGGATTGTCTCCGCCATGAATTGGGCACGCCATATCTATACGGCCATACCGCTTTTGATAAGATTCTATTCCGAGTGTCTCTAGGAGCGACTCGATATCTTCCAAGACTATGTTTTCGATTTGAACAATTTTTTCCTGCTCAAACCTATCAGGAGAATGGGACTTCGTCTTCTTCATCTTCAACTATAAAACCTTCGTCGCTTTCTTCTCTAGAATTTCTCAACTCAGAGGACGTTTTGCCCTCCACAATTTTACCACAGTAGCCCTTCATGTGCATGTTTATGTAGTCTCCGTCATCAAGGCCTCCACCATGCCTAGAAACAATTGGCACCAGCTTTCTATTGCCATTGCCTATGCCATCTTCAGCTATCTCTTCGTCAGACTTTCTCTTAAATATCGTGAAGTTGCTACACAGCCAAACAATTCTGTCTGAGCCACTAGCCGCATCTGTTGACTCTCTGCTTATGCCGTCCCTATTGAGCTGTATGAAGGACAGAACAGGCACTTTATACTTTAGCGCAAAGTTATGAAGTCCTGTCATCATAAAGCCTAAGACTTGAAACTCTGCTAACGAGTTGCTAATTGAGTCAGAGGTCATCAATTTAAGGTAATCATAGATAATTACACACTCTTTTGCGGTCCCATCATCGTTCATACCAACTTCTTTGGCTAGCCATCTTCTTATGACAGATAGTTGCTCTTCAAACGCCATACCTCCTATTGATTTGTGGTAGTAAGGCATGTCGGTCAACTTCTCAGCGGCTTTGTAAACTTTGTCTTTCTTGTCTGCGCTTTCTGAAAAAGCACCTGTTTCGATGTCGTTTATCGCAACCTCACTTAACATCGCCAAAGACCTATGTTTATGGTCGTCTGCTGTCATTTCTGTGTCCAAGTTTAGCACAGGAATGTTTAACTCAGAAGCAATGTGCATACCGATGTTGTCTGACAGGAGAGTCTTACCGGTCTTAGGTCTAGCACCGATTATATTTACGGTGCCTCTACGCAGACCTCCTCCTATGGCTTGGTCATAGACAGGGTAGCCAGTCGATATACCCATAGTTTGACAAGGATTTTCTTCAAGGTACTTGACATACTCTTCAATGCCAGTACCCAGCAACTCTGGAGAGTCGTTACCGTCACCAAGCAAGCTACTGAAATCAAAAATTGCATCTTCAGCGATGCCGAATATACTTGATATTGTCTCATCGCCATTCAAAGAAGATATCTTGCTTCTAGCTGACTCAAGCTGTGAATCTAATAGCCTAGCGACCTCCAGCTTCCTTATCTTTGCTGCAAACCTTCTGACATTTTCAACATCAACAGGGAACTTAGTAACAGCCGTCAGGTGTTTTACCTCGTCTCTGTTGTCAAAGAAATGGCTGAGCCCAAGCTCTGATGCAGCAGACCAGATACTTGGAATATCTATTGATTTTACATCAGATTCTAGCAGATGTTTCAAGCATTTATAGATAACTGCATTTGAGTCAACTGTAAATGTTTTCTCTGTAATGATGTCAGATACGTCAAAGTAGGCATCGTTACCAAAATTAAACACCCCAGAAAGAACAGCTCTTTCTGCGGATGGGTCAGACAATTTAATTTCTTCCATTACCTACGGCCTCCTCTTGTTTGGCAAGCATTACAGGTATACCTTCCTGAGTCTGTTATCATGATTGGAGAAACGCTATCAACATTACCACAAGAAGAGCATGAAGCCTGTACAAGATTTGGTTTTCTTCCTCTTTTTGTTGGAGGCGCAACATTAAGCATTTTGTCTATCTCTGTATCATCTTTGTGCTCGTGCATTGCATCCATTGACTCAAACAAATTTACACGAGAGTCAGCCTCTGTATCTGAACTGCGGCGCTGACGAGCAGAAGAACTTTGCTGTATTTCATGAACAAAGCTTTCGCCCTCAATATTTTTCTTGGGCTTAACACCTCTTTTATTAGCTAGCTTTTCAATCATTTTGCTGACCTTAAAAAGGTCCTCTTGACTCAAGCTTTCAAGCAACTGCATAGTGTTTTCATTAAGCATTGTTAAACCTCTTAGACCTCTGGACTGACAAGAATATATCAGCTCTATTGTTCATACTGCTGGCTAAAAAGCTGAGCCTGTCAGCTCTTTGCTTTGCGTATTTTTTTATTTTAGAAAGAGTCTTCGCGTGCTCGTTGTTTTTTACTGCTTGGTGAAGCCGTTCTTGATAAGAATAGCCTTTATAACCACCTACCTCAGACGCAATTACATCTTTCACGCTTTCGTCAGCCCAGTTTACCCTAGCCATCTCTCTATTGTAAGCTCTCTGAATATGAAAAGAAAGTTCGTTAAGGATAAGTGCGGCCATGCCACAGTCTTCTGGACTCAATTTTTCAATTTGTGCCCTGTTCATGTGCAAATAAGTAGTCGCTTCGTGGTTACTATAATTGGGCATAAAGTTTGGTAGCCCAACAGATAGCTCATATTCGTCTAGGAGCTTGTCCCACTTCTCCATTTGCTCTTTAGCGGTCTTCAATTCTCTTTTTCCACTCATCTTCAGACTCATTAAAAGGTAATTCAACTATGGTGATATCATTAACCTGACACCACTCTATCTTTTCCATGTCTCTCTTCCTTGCTTGTGCAAATCCGAGCATTGTTTTATGGTAGAACTTGACAAACTTATAGTGTTGTTCACCATGCACCTCTACACACAGGTCATGTAGCGGAATATAGAAGTCTAGGTATAAGACTTGACCTCTACGCACCTTTACAGGCACTTCTTCAAGTATCTGGCATGTAGGAAACTTATCTTTAAGAAGTCTTCTAGCTTTTAGGTGATACTTGGAACGGGCTCTTTCGTCGTTGTTCTTTGGTATGTGTCCCGATATTTTCCAACTACTAATAACATTTTCTAAATCAGTTACTTTTCTCATATTCCTAACATATTGTGAATTGATGACTTCAACAGTTCCTTCATTTCTGGGTTTTCTTTCAGTGCATTGCGACTGTTTTCTGCCCCCTGAAACTTAGGCTTATCTTCGCCTTCCACAAAATCAAATCTAAACCAAGCTCCAGCCTTATTAATCAAACCCAAGTCAGAACCTAGTATCACAAGCTCTGTTGCTTCATCTATGCCCTCTCCATATCTAAGATAACTAGTAATGTTACCTCCCGGAGGGCCTAAAGCAGAAGTAACAATTTGCCAGTCAACCTTCTGCCCAACCTGAGTGTCTTGAACTTCCCAAGGAGAAAATCTCTTTGCTCTTAACTTTACATCAACCTGATATGCGACAGCTTGGCCAGACTTTTCTTTAAACTCAGCCCCATAGCCAGTAGGATTCCCCATCAGATGCGTGATGCCCATTACAATATTTCTGTTCACAGGAACAACATTGGCCACCTTTCTGCAGAATTTAGCCAGAAGCTTTGCTCCGTCTGCCCGCTGCATTTTGTCCATTGATGATGTTATCTCTGCCTCTGTGCAGAGGGCTGAGTAAGAGTCTAGTATTACTACAGAACCCGGAACCTCATTAATAGTTTTCTCTGCTATAGATAAATAATTTTCTGCTGTAAGAATTCTGCCCGGTTCGGAGCCTATTACATGAAATCTTTCTAAGTCTAAGTTGGGGATGCCCTCTAAGTCTCTTTTCTTAAGACGGCCTTCAATATTGAAAAAGTATACATGTCTACCTTCTGGACAAAGCTCTCCTCCGTATTCCTTGCCTTGGCACTTTGCAGCGAAGTGTAAGCACGTAGTTGTTTTGCCGCACTTGGGCTGGCCTGTGAAGGTTACGAAACTGCCTTCGGGTATTCCTCCTCCAAGAACGACATCTAGAGATGGGCATACAGGGACAACTAAAAGCTCTGAATCAACCACAGCTGCTCCAGACCGCATTATACCGTCGCCAAACTGCTTAACAATGTCTTTTTCAATAGATACGCTCAAAGGTCTAACTCCCTTAACTTACCAAGGTTTGTTTTCTTAACTATACTCTCTCTAGGCTTAGACTTCGTATCAGCCCTTTTGACTTCGGCAGTCTTTGGCTTTTGCTTTTCAAGGTCTATAAGCCTCTGTTGCTCTTTGATTATATCATCGAGATGAGGAGCTCTCAGCGAATAAATACCAAAGGCTCTAGATGAATTTAGAGCTCTTATGATAGCGACTTCGCTATAAATTTTCAACAGTCCTCTGGCGGCAAAAAGTTGCGATTTGTAACTCTTCTTCCATTCAGGCAGATTCCAGAACTTTTGAGGAAGTTCTTTCTTATTTTTCTTAGCCATCTTTTCGCAGACTAATTCTGCGATGTACTGAGCTGCGCCTACTTGTTTGCCACTAGAGTATCTTGACGGATACTTCTTACTGGTCATCGTTTATCTTAAAAATTGCGTTCTTAGCTGTTCTAGAAACTGTGTCTGAGCCCTTGATGGCATCGCCTCTTTGTGACGCTGCTTCTGTCATCATGCTGACACCCTTACTTCTTTTCATTGCTGTTACATTAACCATAAGGTCTTTTGCGATTAGAGGCTTTGGCGCCTCCTCTTTTTTCTTTTTCTTCTTTTGCTTCGGCTTGTCTATCGTTTTAGCGTAAGTTTCAACAGACTTCTCTGTTCTTCCAAGTTCTTTAGCTATCTCGGCGATAGTATGGCTATCTTTTATCATACCCTCGATGATATATTTTTCATGTTTGCTAAGTCTGCCTCTAGCCATTATACAATCTCCCTCTCAGCATTGCTTAGCCAAGCAGAGTTCTTTGTTTCTAAGAACTTTGTGTAAAGGTCGTAGACTTTTTTCTCAACCTCTCTGAAGACCCAGTTAGGTCGCCCTGCGTGTCTGAGCTGTTTATTTTGTCTATTTTCAGAATACATGCCGCTAGGATTATATAGCCTTCCGTAACTATCTTGCTTAACGTAGTAGTACGTTCTGCCATTTACGTTTACACGTTTGGCGTAGGCATCTGGAGACTTTTCATCTACTTCTTGCAGTCTCTCTGTATAGGCAACGACTTCTCTTTCATCTTTGTCTTGAATATCATTTTTGTCTTCTTTTGATGGCTTGAATATAGCCTTATCAATTTCTGAGCTTGTAATCCTATCCATTCTTTTTACCTGTCCTAACATAGTTTTGCTGCTGAGTAGGTGTCATGGATGCAACATCGTTGTTACTTCTATACCAAGGTTTCTCTTTAGCTTTTTTGATTCTCTCACCTTTAACAGGCAAGCTGTCTTTTTTGTCTCTATATTCATTATGCTTCTTACTAAGCATTTGTCTTTGGTCACTACTCATCCTGCTAGTATTCTTCTCAGCGAGCTGACCTATAGTTCTAGCTCCTCCAGAGCCTTTTACAGAACCAGTCACATTGTCCTCAGAGTAGTCTCTTATAAGCCTGTGCTTTTTACACTCAGGACATCTTTTTAGGACTTTGTACTCAGAGAAAGATTGTACAACAGAAAAAGTATAGCCGCAACCCCCTTGTTGGGGGTCGCAGCAATACGAATACTCAGGCATCTTAGAATGGAACTCCACTATCTTCTAATGCTTGAGTATCAGCGCTGGTAGCTACTTCGCTTCCTTCTCCATCAGACTTGCCGCCGCCCATGAAGTTGAAGTTTTCCGAAGTGATGCGATAGCTTGTGCGTTTATTGCCGTCCCTATCTTCCCACTCCTCCTGCTCTAGTCTTCCTGTTACAGAAATCCAGCTACCTTTGCCGCCGTACTGATTAATTGTTTCAGCAGAACGCCCCCAAAGGCTAACGTCAAAGAAATTAGTCTTCTTCGCTAGGTTGTTTGCCAGTCTAAAAGAAGCAACGTTTGCTCCACTCTTTGTTTGACGTAGCTCTGGGTCTCTTGTTAGTCGCCCAGAAACAGTCACAGAATTAACATCCGACATCTAAAATCTCCTAAATATCGAGTCTCTCAATTATTAAAGGAATCAACGAGTTCCTTACAATATCTTCTTTAGTCAAGGTGATTGTCCCGACCCCTTCCAAGCCTACAAGCCTTTTCAGGCATGTTCCAAAGGCTCCTCTTTGAGAAAAAGGAAGGTCTGACTGGGACTCATCTCCCGTCACTACTAGTTTAGAGTTTAGTCCAGTTCTTGTCAAGAACATTTTCATTTGTTCTGCTGATAAATTTTGACACTCATCACCAATTATAAATGAATTGTGAAAACTCCTACCTCTCATAAACCCTATCGGCACGACCTCAAGAACTCCTTGGTTTTTCCAAGTTGAGACCTGCTGCCTAGAGACATAGTAGTTGAACTCGTCAAAGACAGGGCACATGTAGGGCTCAAGCTTCCTGTCAGCAGTACCCGGCAGAAAGCCTATGCTTTCTCCGGCAGACATGACAGGTCTTGTGACTACTATCTTATCGACAACTCCTTTAATAAGAAAGTCAACCGCCATTGCAACAGCAAGATGCGTCTTGCCGCTGCCAGCAGGCCCATTACAGAAAGTAACGTCATTTGATTTTATTGACCTGATATACTTTCTTTGATTAGGGCTTTTTGCTTCAATCTTCTTTTTTAAAAATACTTTTTCTATTGAGGAGTTACCCTGCATATATTTGGGTGTTTTTCTTGGCATTAAAAATCATCTTCTATGTTTGCGACTTGATATTCAGTAACTCTAGTCTCAAAAAAGTTTTTGCACTTTTCTAAGTCTATGATTTCACTCATCCAAGGAAATGGGTTTTTTGAATCTTTGTAAGGAGAGTCAATACCCAAGTTCGTAAATCGTCTATTAGCAATGAATGACATATACTCTATAAACATTTCTGAATTCAATCCTAGGATTCCGTTAGGCAAAACGTCCTTTGCGTATTGTATTTCAAGCTCCATGGCTTTATTAATATGCTTTATTGTTTCAGCCTCAAAAGCTTTGGTCCATATCTTTGGGTTATCTTCTCTAATCTTATTAATTAAAGTAGTACCAAACTTGATATGCAAGCTCTCATCCCTCAGTGTATACTGAATTTGTTCCCCTACTCCCGGCAGCTTGTTTTGTCTATTAAAAGATAATAACATAGCAAAACCTGAATAGAAGAATATTCCTTCGCAGATAACGTAGTAAGTTATCATGTTCCTTAAAAATTCTCTTTTACCTTCCAGTGTATTTATATTAAAGTCTGGTCTGTTGATATCGGTTGATATTTCCATCAGGAAATCGTCTTTTGACTTTATGCTTGGCACAGACATATGGGCTTGATAGACTTCATCTATATCTAGATTCAAAGAGTCGCAGCAATAAACAACAGTCAGGTTATGAAGACTCTCTTCGTAAGCCTGTCTAAGGATGTATTGTCTGCATTCAGCATCGGTTACAAACTTGAATATAGACAGCAGAAGATTGTTGGCTACCAAAGACTCACTACCAGCAAAGAATCCTAGGCATCTTTTGACTACAAGCTTTTCATTTTCAGACAGCGTTCCATTTTTCCATTGCTCAATATCTTTAGCCATAGAGACCTCTGTTGGCATCCAGTTATTCGCTGCGCCGTCAATGAACAAATCCCAAGCCCATTTATTTACATGTGGTAGAATTTGGTTTACAACTGCTACTTTGTCTGAAATTATTTCTTTACTTTTTTTCATTTCCTAATCTCTCAATAATCTTTTGGAGGAGGTCTTTTACTTTCTCAGCCTCTTCAGGCTTAAGCTCTAGAATATATTTTGGGGGAGATGTATTAGATTGTCTTGTCTCAATAAATCTCATTGGCAACTCTCGCAATCTGGGTCATCTATAGCGCAGGCCTTGATGCCATCTAGAGAGTCTTCTACTTTCTCTTCTCCGACAGTCTCCTCTACAGTAGATTTTTCCACTCTAGTTGCAGACTTGCTTCTTAGATAGTAAGTTGTCTTTAACCCTTGTTCCCAACAGTTTGTATAGATATCATTCAGATACTTAAGACTAGTACCCTTGTTATATAAATTAAAAGACTGGCCCATGTCAATCCACATCTGGCGTGATGCAGCTGCCGATATTAAGCTATCTGCGTTTACATCAAAAGCAGTTTTAAACCTCTGCTGTATGTCTTCTGGCAGGTCTATAGCCATAACATCTCCATCCGCAGCTTTTAATGCGTCAATCAGTTGTTGACACCAGATTCCCTTCTTTTTTGCTGCTTCTACAAAATGTTCGTTTATCATTGTAAACTCACCGCTTAATGTTGAGTATACGAAAAGAACAGAGTAGTCAGGTTCTATTGATTGAGAACAGCCTTGTATGTAAGAAATTGTAGCTGTTGGGGCAATCGCCATTACATTTGAATTTCTCATTCCATGCCCTGCTATATGCTCCCTCACCTTATTCCATTCAAGAGTCTCGAAGTCTTCTGGTTTATATGACTTGGCTTTATCTCTAGAGTTCATAAGTCTGCAATATGTATCTATTGGCAAATTGTTATAGCTCCACTCTGAGTGCATGTAGCTTTCATAATGACCTCTTTCCTTTGCTAACTTGGATGAGGTTAATATTGCATAGTAGGAAATAAACTCTTGAACTTTGCCGCACAGGTCAATTGCTTCCTGTGAATCATAAGTAATGCCGAGCTTATGCAACATACCGTGCGTGCCCATGATACCCAAGCCAACAGGCCTATGTCTTAGGTTAGAATTCCTAGCTTCTTTAGTTGGATAAAAGTTTATATCAATGACATTGTCTAAACCTCTAACTGCTACCTCAACAGTCTCTTGCAGCTTCTTCCAATCTAAAGTTCTAACCTTAACGTGATTCTCAAGATTTACACTGGCTAGATTGCATACGGCCGTCTCACCAACCTCAACGACCTCTCCATCTTGATATTCAGTTGCTTTTGTATGAAGTAGTATTTCTGTACAAAGGTTTGAGGAATGCACAACCCCTTCATGCTTGTTGCTATATCTTATATTTGACGGGTCTTTGAATGTAATCCAAGGGTGGCCGGTTTCATATAAAGACTTAAGCATTTTTTTCCAGAGTTCCTTGGCTGAGACTACTCTAAAGCTTTTGACCTTGCCTTCGTCTGCGGCTTTCTTCGCCTTCCTGTATTCTCTGCTAAATCCATCTCCGTATTTTTCGTGTAGCTCAGGGAACTCAGAGGGGTCGAACAGATACCAGTCAGAGTCTTTCTGTGCTGCTTTAATGAACTCATCACACACCCACAAAGCTGTATTCATATCGTGGCATCTTCTTCTATCATCTCCAGTGTTCTTTCTTAAATCTAAAAAATCTTCAACGTCTATATGCCAAGGCTCTAGATAAGAACAGCCAGCTCCTTTTCTTTTGCCCCCTTGATTGACGCCAACCAAGGTGTCATTGAATATCTTTAACCAAGGAATTAGACCAGATGATTGGCCGTTTGTGCCTTTGATGTATGAGCCTGTAGACCTAATGGCGGTCCAGTCAACACCTAAACCTCCTGCGTACTTAGAAAGTCTTGCTTGGTTGTGGATAGTTCCAAAGATACCATCTATTGAATCGTGAACTGTGCTTAAATAGCACGACGACAACTGCGAGTGCCGCGTGCCACTATTAAACAGAGTTGGTGTTGAAGGGGAATACCTAAAGGTTGACATCATGTTATAGAACTCGATAGCCTTTTCCTCTTTATTCTCTTCTTGCAAAGAGAGCCCCATAGCTACTCTCATATAGAACGCTTGAGGAGTTTCCATTCTGCGTCCCTCTATATGGATGAAGTATCTATCATACAAAGTCTGGATTCCAAGGTACTTGAAATTCTTATCTCTCTCTATGTCTAGGCTTTCACTAAGAAGCTCTAGGTCGTAATCGAGCATCCTCTCATCCAAAAGACCTTCTTTAACAAGAGTCTTTACATTTTTTATGAAGCTGGTTTTGCATAGTTCATGGGCTAAGTTTGAATCGACAGTCTGGCCAAATGCTTCTTTGTACAGATTATTGAGGAGCATCCTAGCGGCTACGTAAGAGTAGTTAGGTTCTTTCTCAATCTTTGACCGAGCAGACATAATCAGAGCTGTATCTATTTCTGCTGTAGTTATTTTATTGTAAAGCTGAAGGCTGGCATCAAGGACTACTTCACTTGCAGATACTTCAGAGAGGTCTTGGCACGCTCTTTCCACACATTTATTAATCTTATCAAGATTTATTTCTTCTAGTCGCCCGTTTCGTTTCTTAACCTTGATGTCCGTCATTGCTCTTATGTTCCTTACAGAAAAAGACCCTACTCCACTAGGAAGAAGGGTCGTAATTTTTTTAGCGACACTTTTTGTTTACAAAAGATAAGGCTTGGTTAAAGGATTTTTCAGCTACAGAAGGCTGCAATTTTTTATTTTTTAAAACCATACTAATGTAATTTATAATTGCTGAGAATGTGTCGCTTTAGCTTAAACAAATTTTTTTGCGCTTCTTTATGTCCCAGCTATCATCTAATACACCGTGCAAAAGTTACTAGATGAAAGATAAAAAAAAGTGCGCTAGCATGGTATTCTATCACACTAACGCACTGTGGCAAAGTTGAATTATTTACTTAGCTGGTACAAGCAGCGCAGCCACAATTGCTATCATCAGCAAGGCACTCAGGGCCGCATCCCTCTTCTGTACATTCAGTGGCTACAGCATCGCCGTTACCAGTATATTTGGCGATGATTTCTTTGCCCTTGTCGGATGTGACAAATAGTGCAGCGGCTACAATTGCTAGTATAATAAATAATTTTGTTTTAGGTTTCTTTTTATCAGTCATTTTAGACTCCTCTTGGTTTATAAAGGGCTTGTATCCTAGATATGTCTTCGCTTTGAGGCTTAATTATAGACGGGTTATATCTAGGGTACATTAAAGAATCTTTGTTCTTGGAATGTGTTAATCCCAGAGAGTGTCCTATCTCATGGGCAGCGACGGCCTGAAGGATGGGGCCTTCTTTACCTGAGCCATGAGCTACCCAGTCCTCGTAAACATCTGTCCATATCAATACACTGCCGGAATAATCTTCTTCAGGAAATTGGGCTCTAGCTAATGTGCCAGCCTTCTCACCAAAGCCGTGCTTCTTATCTGCATTGCATGATATTATAATATTTGCGCTATGAAATTCCCGAGTCCTTGAGAAATTCAAATCGCAAACATCAGACCAGCTCTCAAAAGCAGCACTCCATTCGGAGGACCATTCTTCAAAGGACATATCTTCTTTGTCCCATTTAAGAATATAATAAGAGAGGTCTTTAATAGCCCAGTTGCCTTTTGTGCCTTCCATGCAACACTCCGTAGCTTTTGGGCTTTGTAAAAAGGGTAAAGAAATTAAAAAAGTTGCCACGCCACTTACAAAGAAATAGCGTCTGTTCATTTTGCTAACTTATCAAAAGTATTAGTTTGTACTAATCCTTACGCAGCAAATCCAAAAAATCCTTTTACTTTCTCCAAGATTGGCCCAACTCCACCCATGCCTCCGCTTGATACAACGAAGTATATGACAAGACCTAAGCCCAACAGAAACACCAACCATTTTCTTTTGGTTGCAACAGCTAGAGCTTTTTCTTTCAAAGCCTGAATTTTCTCAATTCTATAGCTTCTTCTATCTGAAGTTTTCTCTTTCTTGCTATCAACTTTTTCCTGCTTTTCAGCTTCTCTATCCTCTTTGTTCTTTTTGTTTTTAAACAAAGGCATATTTACACCTTCTAGTCTGTAGTGATTGAATCAGACGAGCGTAGAGACTCACCTACAATCCAAGATGCACCAACTACAACAAGGTTGGTTACCATCTCAGGAGAAAGTCCTAGCCCGAGAGCATCCGAGACAGCAATTACAACACCTGCGATTGCTACCCAAAATCTTCGTGACTTCACTAAGTTTTTAAGCTTTTCCATTTTTCATTTTCCTTTAAAAAAAAATATAAAGCTGGCGGGCTTTCGCCCGCTCAGCCGAAACTAAATTAAGAAGTGGTGCCGTGCTTGGCTTTGTAAACCATATTAGCATCGTCATCACTGTTAGTTGGTTTTCCAAGTCTACCATGGTGAATGGTGATAGAACCACCACTTTGGTCTGGACGACCCATAGTGCTTTTAGCAGCGTGGTCATCATCAGCAGCAGCAGCGCTGTTATCAGACAAGTCCCACATTCCAGATGTACTGGTTGAAGGAGCTGATTCCCACTGATTTCGCTGTCCAGCAATACCAAATTCATTCCATAAGCCATCTCTGATAGCTTCTGCTGTATGCACAGTTCTAACCTGAGTTACACTGGCAACATTTCTTCTTTGACCAAAATCAGAAGCTCCACCTCTAAGGGCTGTTACGCTTTCTCCAGCAACAGTAAAACCGTTCCTGTTGCTAGTCGTGGCATCGTAGTTTACGTTACCAACCATTCTAACTTGAGCATCAGCTTTATTCATGCCAAAGGTAGGATTGTCTCCAGTTACCGAGCGGGTGACATTTGTACCCGAGACGGCTGTTGAGCCGACAACATCGGTAGCGGCAGACAAAGTTCCAATGTCTTTGGAAGTTAGATTGCGGTCAGAAGCTACGTTGCCTCCGTGACGAACTACTCCACCTTTATTGACGGTAGAAGTTTCTGTGACAGCACTAGAGCCGTCGATTTGTACTATGTTTGCAGAATTTGCAGGCATAATAATTCCCTCCTGTTAAGAAGATTTTTCCTATTAATCCTAAAGATTTAGTTCCTGTTCCGTATACTATAATACACCGAATATGTTAGTTACGGCATTTGCTTTCTTTATTCTAACACCGAAAACTTCTGAAGCAGCTATCTTTTCGTATTGTTCTGCTGTCCAAATGTCTGCATTGTATATTATATCAATATCTAGCATTTCTTCCACTATTTTTGCTGTAATTAAATGGTCGGATATGTCGTCAGCCATTGACCCTGTTGATACAAAAATATAATCAGCACCACACTCTTGGCAGATTTCACACAGGTCATAGACAAAGTCTGGGTCTTCATACAATCTGTACTCAAGCATGATTCTTAAAGAACAGGCTTTTTGTTTGCATAAATTGCTGTATGCTGATACATTTTCACCTAGCTTATCTAGGTCTTTTTCTGCACAAATATTCTTATTAAGGACTACATCTACAGCATTAGCGCCTTTTCTTATGCAGCTAGTTATCGAGTGTAGTTTCGCCTGAGACGAAGAAAAACCTTTTGGATAGTCTATCGGCGCAGCCAAAACCATTCCTTGGGGCATAAACTCTTTTACAGACGATAAGAAATGTTCTGGAACGCAGAAGCCATTGAAATCTTTATGGATAGATAGAAAACAAGACTTTATAATCTCTTGTTTTTTAAGGTCAGAGTCATAACAAGAAAGTTCTCTATACATTGCTTAGCTCTTCTATTGAAGGAGAGTTGTCGTCACCCAAAATAGAATCAGCAAAACCAAACTCAACAGCTTCTTCAGAATTCATATACCATTCTTGAGAACTCTTCATTCTTCTGTCAAGAAAACTTTTAATCTTTTTTTCTGACCAGTCGGAGAACCTATCAGATTCCTTGCATTTAGCGCAATATATATCTAACATCCTTTGATTCATCTTGTCATTTTGCTCAATAGCAGACTTTGCAGAGATGGAATTGGACTCAACGGACATACTACCATAATGAATCATGAACTCAGCGTTAGGCATCAAGACTCTTTTGTCCGCCGCTTGAAATATTACGCTACTCATAGAACCTATGTGGCCGTAGCCAAGTATTGTGACAGGACTTCTGCTAAAGGTTATGCAGTCATATATGCCCATTCCGTCATGCCACTCTCCTCCAATCGTGTGCATGTGAATCAAAATATGTTTCTTCGAGCATATATTCATCGCCCTCATATTCTTTTCAAATCTAACAGACATTCTGTAGTCTACGCCGGGTTCTTCATACTCACCATCAGAAATATGGCTATGCAGATAAACTTCTCTGGTATTTAGATTTATACCATAGTCATGTATATGGGCTATACTTATTCTTCCATTATTATTCGACATAATTTTTTATAGTTCTTTGCACAGAACTCATAACCTCGTTGCCTTTGAAAAGCTTGCCAACTCCAACCCTGAACCTATATCTTGTTATGACATCTAAAACCTCAACGCCCTCTACTAGTTCAATCTCTTTAGCTATTTTTGGCGTTATGGAAAAGTTTGTATGACCAGTCCAGAAGTTAAAAATTTTGTCGATTGAATGGTTGTTGTTTATAGGCACTGCTCCGTTGTCCGTAATTAGAAACTGAAACATTTGCTGTTCAATATCATTAAGGTCTGCGTCTTTAAACTCTTCTTCAAGCTCTTCAAACTCCGCAACTTCTTCTGTTGACTTTAGTTGTAAGTCTTGAAATTTATAGTGAGTATCTTCTGCGGCGTAAGGGTCTGACCACTTCTCCCAGACAACTTTTTTTTCATGGTGCATGAGTGTTACCTCAGTTTTAGGAAATTAATAATCAACTCCTAAAGACATCAGAAGGTCGTACCAAAGGACGCTCTTCTTCTGAGTTCTTTTTTATCGTCTCATACATTGAAAATACTTTAGCGACAAACTCTGACTCATTCGGCTGATTTGACACATGTTTGATTAGTATATTCGTTATATAAGTTGCAGCTATTCCAGAATCAATTTTGTGTAGTAGGTCTGCTAGTAGAAAAGAGGCCTCACTAGTGTCTTCTTTCCATACGCAGGATATATCTATATCCATATCTGGATTGTAAGACATTGATATCGAAACTAAAACATCATCATCTTCTAGCTCATCTTCTACGACATCTTTTTCAGATTCTTCATCTTCCGTCTTTATTTCATCACGGACGAATAGCTTCCTAAATATATTATACCCCATAAAAAGTTGCTCTTTACTCTAATAGGTCGGTTACAGTTGAATAAATTTTTTCTGCTGTCAGGTTATCTATGCGGGAAAAACAATCTTTAAATATTTTTTTTGCTTTGTATAGCATTATGGTTGCGTTTCCATCTCCAGCTTTTTTTATCGTTCTGAGCGGCTTATTCTCCCTAATATACTCTTTTAGAGTCTTAGTATTGGCTATCCAAACTTGATTCATGGCTATATGCGCCCATAAGTCAGACTTGGTAATTGATATGCCACTTTTTTTATTTGATACAGGGTTATAGATTTCTATGGCTATATTTCCACTTTTCTCTGCATATAAGTCATTCTTTACCTCCACGGTAAAGTTTACGCTCTCAGAATCAGAGGAAATATCATAGTAAGAAAGGTTGCTCTTTACCTTGTTGTCGGTCGAAGCTATCCCCGCTTTTGCCAGCAGAGACTTTACTATATCTTCACCCTGTTTTCCCTTAGCAAAATCTTGTTGTATATTCATATTGAAAATCACTATATTGAATTTTTATCAATGCCTTTTTTATAGATTCACCAATACCTTGGCGGCTTTTACCTGTTGTCTCCGCTATCTCTTTAACGGTGAGGCCTTTAACGAATTTCATCCTCATGTAAGTTGACTGAACATCACTTAGAAGGCACGAGTCTATTATCTTTTCAATAAATCTAGACATCTCCTTATCTTCTGCGATGATTGCAGGTGTCTTTGTGTTGTTATCTTCAATTGTGCTATACAGCTCCATCTCGCTATCTTTGAATTCAAAGTTCAAAGACCTATGCTGCTCGGACTTCTTCATCTTTCTTGTCATATAAGATTTCATTGCCCAAATTGCTCTATTGGTTCTATAGCTTTTTAAACTACACTTTGCACCAGTCTTACCAACTCTCTCTTCATCGTAAGTCCAGTCAGCCATCATTAGAGCCGTTGCTATATTTGACACAGCATCGTCGTCAGATAAGATTTCTTCCTTGAGTCCCTTTTTAATTCTGGGCGCGTGATAGCAAATTATTTTTTGTGCGTGTTGTAAATAATCACCCATTGTCTCAAACTCAGTTTTTGAAGCGTCAGGGTAAGGGTTCTTGGGGGTAGGTACTTTTGCTAAATCCATTTTTGTAGCCTCAATCGGTGTTAATATTTGTTCAAGTTAAATCTTATCACATAATCGTCAGAAGTCAACATGAAACTTTAGACAAAATTTTACTGGCCGAATTCTCCCAAGAAAAGCTGTTTCCAGTTTGAATTCCAGCTTGATTTGGCTCTTTGTTTGAGTCATGTACTTTTCGCATATGTTCTACCATCACATCAATCTGTGAATCGCCTATCTCAGCCCAACGGCCTTGCCCATGAAACCAGATACCGTCGTAAGCACTTTCCTTTTTCTCAATCGGAATCAGCATAGAGTTTTTATTTGTGCAAAACTCAGTATGCGCTGAGTAATCTGTGATTATCAATTGCTTACCAAGAGCCAGCATCTCAATAGCTTCTAGGTTCCATCCTTCTGCTCTGGAAGGAAACACTCCACAGTCCATTTGAGACATTATCTCGGCTACTTGGCTGTGTGTAGAAACTCTGGGTAATATTGTTATCTTATCTCCTAGCTTAGATGTCTTGTACAAATCTACCCATTCTCTTTCCTGTTCTTTATTTAGGAATGGATTATGATTCATCATGTAAAGCTCTACATCGTCTTCTACTTCAAAAGCTTTATTAAATGCTTCAACGAGCACATCATGACCTTTTCTGTACTCCCACTTGCCTATATTTATAAATCTAGTTGAATTAGAGTCGTTTGTCTTGCTATTTTTAAATATTGATGTGTCAACGCCTAAAGGAACGACGTGAATATTACTATCGAGGTCGAGTCTTTTGTAATGGTTATACAGATTTTGATGAACAACTTCTTTAGCCCACTCAGAGCAAACAAAGATTTTATCAAGACTGTTTAAGTGATGAAGTTCTACATCATTAAAAGCGTCCAATTCAAATATTGGAAAGCCGCATCTAAGACCATTGCCAATTTGCTCGGCCATAGAAAATTGATGCCATATTCTGACACAAGGTGCTTTCGCATCAAATTTATTTTTGTTCTCAAGACAAAGCTTAACTGCGTCTGCATCTTCTTGGCTAGTAACCTCAACATCACCAATTGGAAACAGTGCCACATCACACAACTTAGATAGAGCTTTTGTTATATTCAGTCCCGCAACACCATATCCAAGGGGGTTTATTGGAGCCATTACGTTAATCATTATATTCCTCTTACATTTGGATAATTTTTCATGTACCAGTCGCAGGTATTTTTTATAGCTTCTTTAAATGGAGTAAATGTCTTCCAACCTATAGACTTGAGCTTTTTATAGTCGCAAGGTTTTCTATGTTGTCCAGAGGGCATGTCTGTCCTCCAAGTTATATTCCCCTCAAACCCAATCGCTTCAGCAATTACTTGAGCTGCTTCACTTATTGATATCTCATCAGAGCAGCCTATGTTTATAGGCTCATTAGAGTTATAGTTATTTACTATGTAAAAAAGTATATTAGCTATGTCATAAGAGTACGTAAACTGTCTTAAAGGAGTGCCGTCTCCCCAAAGTTTGACATCAGAACACCTATTCTTAGCCTCATACATCTTTCTAATAATAGCTGGTATTACATGACTATCATTTCTATGAAAGTTGTCATGTTCACCAAAAATATTGTTCGGTATAACACTGATGAAGTTTTTAAAATATTGTTGTGAGTAAGCTCTAGATTGGACTTCCAGCATTCTCTTTGCATACGCATAGCCAAAGTTTGAGTCATGAGGAGGGCCATCGTGTAGAGACTTTTCTTTTATAGGATATTTTACTTTATCGGGGTATATGCAACTGCTAAGCATATTTATTAATTTTGGTATGTCATGTTTATGCGCAGCGTGCAAAACATTAGTGTTCATCATTATATTGTCAGTGTAGAAATCTGCAACTTGGTCACTATTTGCTTTTACACCTCCGACCTTACCTGCTAAGTGTATCACGACTTCAGGCATCTCATCGCCAAACAGTTGATTTACCTTATTCCAATCTCTGAGGTCGCAGTCTGACGATGATAAAAAGTTTGCGTCTATCGAGAAGAATGGAGAATCATTTTTTTCTTGCACAAGCCTTCTTACCGCATTGCCCACTAGCCCTGTACCTCCTGTGACTAGAACACCAGAATGCTTTTTGTTCTGCGTATGAACGCCAGACTTGTAGTTTGGAACAACTCTGTCTTTAATCCATTCAAGTTCTCCATCATCACTTTCTTGACACATAACAGTGTCGTAGTGAGGGGGAGGCTCGAATGTCTTGGAAGTTTTGACATACAGGTATTTACCCTGCACTCTATTCTCACTATGTCTTGAATTCGAGTCCGAAGTATAATCAGTTAAATGAAAATGCTTTATAATTACAAGCAGAGAAGGATTAATTACATTCAAGCCAGCTTCATACGCTAGATAAGCCAATCTATTCTCTTGGCCCGGCAGTCCTACAAAAAAGTTTGCGTCTTTTATGTCTATCGGAGATTCGTATATATAAGTATCTTGAGTCCAACCTTTATTTTCTACATCATAGTATTCAATCGTTCCATCTGTCTTCACATCCCATCTTGTCAGAGATAGGAACAGGTTTGATATATCATTATCCTTGACGTGAGAAAGCGTGTCGTCCATAAAAATATCTGTGTTTGATATTATGCACTGTTGTCCTTTCAGTTCTTTATTACCAAAGTCAATTATGTCTTGAAATGTAGGTCTAGAATCAAGCTCTACAATTTTAACTTTTTCAGACTCTATGCCTTCTACGTGAGACACGTCCTCTACAAATAAGAAAATTGTATCTATATATTCGTTATCAATATTTCTATTCAGCGCAAATAGATACTCTTCATTTCTTTTGTCATTGTTCGACTTAAAGAAGTTTACTAATAAATTCATTCAGTCTCCACAGAGTGAAGTTGTTTCAGTATGTAATCACAGACAGCATTTCTAGTAAAGTAAGTTTCTTTTAGTTTTTCATATTCTTTTCTGTGCTCTATAATCTCCTCACGAGATTTTCTTTCTATGATAGCAGGTAGATTGCCAATCTCAGATTCATGAACCATAATGGCGAGTTTGTCCCAGTCTACTGAATTTTGGTAGGGCAGGAAAGGTTCGTCATAGATGTAGATTGGAACTGCTCCGATTTCCATTACCTCATATAGCCTCTGTGATGTTGGCCCAATACCCCTTGGACACAAAACAAATTCACTTTGGCATATGGAGATGACGTACTCCTTGTACTCTTCCGGAGAATATTTCATCTTATGGCTAGCTATGTCGAAAAGCTTTTTCCTATTTCTTATAGAGAATACAAAATTAGAATCTTCTCTTAGCCTCTTAAACATCATCTCTCTACAAGGATGAGTATGGTTTAAGCCAACAAAAGAACATCTGACCTTTTTTAGTTGCCCAATGGGTTTATCGTGTTCGTATGTGGCCAGAGGAATTGGAACTACATCGTATCCCTGAAAGTTATTTGCAGCCGAGAATATTTTCGTTCCTTCGGGTAGCTTGGCTGGCATTTCTGAAAAGCAAGAAGAAACAGTAAAATATTTTTTTGTCGTATCTAGACTATCTAATTTTTCTTGCAGCCCCTCAGGTGCAAAGAAAGCTCTCTTCGCATAATCGTATGACCTCCAGAATACAGGTATATACTCGTAGTCCTCTGGAAATCTATGTTTGTTAATTCTATAATATTCATAGAAATACAATTCAAGTGATACTTCTTCGCTAGGATTTCCTGTATGCGTATTGGTAGAAAATAATCTGTAGTTTGAAAAATTTATTTTTTTCTCAGACATACCGTTTTTTCTCTTTGCTTTATCCTAAAGTAGGTTGACTTCTTGCTTGTTTTTAACCAAGGCTTTTGTATAGCTATAGTTTTGTTTTCCAATATAAGTTTATTTATATCTTTGCCAAAAGACCTCTGACAGTCATCATGAGCGATATGCTCTATGAAGTCAAAGTCTATGTTCCTTCTATCTGAAA
>TARA_A100001201_G_scaffold68534_1_pt1 | contig 31801 bp, 39 predicted proteins | sample TARA_A100001201 | Tara Oceans TARA_A100001201 (sample SAMEA2619872) | marine metagenome | biome: marine biome (ENVO:00000447); feature: surface water layer (ENVO:00002042); material: "saline water (ENVO:00002010), including plankton (ENVO:xxxxxxxx)" | depth 5 m | reverse complement strand
TTGTACTTCACCATTAAACTTACACGTACCATTGCGATGACACACAAATTCCCTGACGAGATACTCATTTGCGTTTAATTCGTGTTCTATTCGGCACAACGACACACTACCATCTTCAAATGCAACGTCCACTATCATTTAATAGAGTTATAATTTCTTCTCTTAAAGTAGGTTACAATGAATGTATTGAAAAATAGGTACGTAGACTACAATGACGCGGTGATGTTCGACATAGATAACACGCTTATATTTACAAGCACTAGACCTAATACACTGGCTATAGAACTTCTTGAAGATTGTATAAAACTTGGATACAGAATAGTTATTATGACTGCAAGACCAAACATACCGGGTATGTCTTGCCTTACAAAATGTCAATTACGCATGTATGGCATATATTACGATGAACTCCACTTAGTTCCAGCTAAAAGGAAAGGTGAGCGCAAAAGAATGACAGGGTACAATTACGTATTATCCGTCGGTGACCAAGACACAGACCTTACCGATTCTGAATACGTGATTAAGATTTCCACCTAGAATCGCAATTATGACACGTGATAAATACCGTCATTGGTTCATCCGCGGATCTTGTCTGCATCTCATAGTATGTCGTCTTATACGACTTACATCTTCTACATCTGAAGATACCCTTGTAATTTGGATCTTTTAATACATTTGAATTGTATTCCTTTTTCATGTCTTTCGTCACACACACTTCTTTCATGGCAGCCCATGGTCCATCTGGCCATAAACCTTGTGGTGAAAGGTCAACAATACTGGAAGCCTTCACATCACCATTCAAAATCCTATTCTTCAAACACGGAGCATTATTAATATTGTATTGAATCTGGAGAAACTTATGTTTATAACGGTTCATGTGATTTGGGTTATCAGCCGCGGCGACGTCGCCAAGTGCTGTACTCCTTTTCACTGCCCAGTTATGTGTACTTTTCTCGAGATTCACGCATAGAGGACTGTCTTTTGGGATACCCAAAAGCTCAGAATATTTATTTTGGACGTATTCTCTGATCATGACGATTTACTTAATTATTACAAAATTAGTACCGACTTAAGTACTTGAATTCAGGTCTTTCGCATTCACTGAATGATTCCGGGGAACATTTATGGAATGGACCACCCTTTCTACCCTTATCATTTATGGTTGGGACCCAATCCCCATCCAATAATCTAACCCCATACAATTCCGTTTGCCTGAGAATAAGATACACAATCAAAAGAGCCAACACGGCTGTGAGCATTTATGTAAGCATAGCTTTTATTTTGGGATGTACGCAGTTCCGTCAAACACCGCATCTGTGTATTTCATGGCCAACACAAAATGTAACTGTGCCCAATCCTGTGGTTTGATTTTCTCATCCGTCACTGGATTATTATTTACATCGGCCATGAAATCGTGTTTTTCGCGCATAGACTTTTTAAAGCTTTCGCCCGCACGCTTCAGCCATTCAGCGTGTTCTTTCTTGGTAGGATCAAATTTGAGAGATAAGCTTCCCATTTTTTATAATATATTAATCAATCTTTAAATTGCATTCAAGCCACATTTTGTACATATCATCATCTATATTGGCATCTATTTCCTGTCCTCTTAATTTCAGATCGGTTAATTCATCTGTGTATTCGAAATTATGACAATAAAAATATGACAGACCAGAACTCATAGACATGCCATTTAATTCATGTTGCTGAAGTGTACTCACTTTTATAAATTTACGGACATAGTCGGGTGTTCTCTTTTTAGCACCAACAGTTGGTTCTATCTTCGTATGGGGTTCACTTAGATCAATCGATGGCCAATGCCCAAATTTAGACCTATATATAGATAGATAATCAATATACTTAACGGCTTGTATCTTTTTACTAAAGCACAATGCCCGTGGTTTATGTGTTGGATCCGTTATGGTCGCGAGGTTACTCCGTCCAACCGTTATAAAATGGAACTCCATCCTATAATGTAATAAAGAAAAAACCTTAAGTAACTATAGATGAATATCCCAAAAACTCCAGGTCAAATTGAATATGTAAAGGTGTTACAGTCACACAAACCAATTGTAATCGCAACCGGTCCCGCTGGTTCGGGCAAAACCATGTTCGCGTGTCAATATGCGGCTGAACAACTAAAAAGCAAGGAATGTAAAAGGATCATTCTCACGCGACCAATTGTTGCTGCGGACGAAGACATGGGATACTTACCAGGGGAGATGGAACGTAAGATGGAACCATGGATTCGTCCAATGATGGATGTATTTGAAATGCAACTCACTCGCAATCAACTCGAACATTGTGTAAAAGTTGAACCACTTGGATTCATGCGAGGAAGAACATTTAATGATTCATTCATCATCGGTGATGAAATGCAAAACAGTACACCGAACCAAATGAAGATGTTACTCACGCGTCTCGGTGAAAACTCTAAAATGATAGTCATGGGCGATTTGAGACAAAGTGACCTGATAAATAGAAAAAACGGACTCGCAGATCTCGCACACAAACTCAAGGGTAATGAATTTGAATACGTTGAACACGTGCTCATGCATGACGAAGATATCCTGAGACACCCAGCTGTGGCTGAAATTCTCAAGATTTATTGAAAGACGCGAGTACTTCGTGGCGTAATTTTTTGATTTTTTGTTTTAAATCGGTTGTTTTATGCGACAGTTCTATTTTTTGCTCACAATACATAGCGAGCCAACCCGTTATATTTTTCAGTACGGGTTTTGTTCGTATATACCATTCACTTATGGATAAACCAATAGCGTCACACTCATCATATCCTTCTAGAATTGTGTCATCTCCACACTTTTCTAAAAGTGGTTTCAGCTCGTATAAATCCATTATCATTTCGTCGAGATCGCACCTATTATCTTCTATAGTACGTATCTCTTCTTCGAGCATTAATAATACCAAACATTATCTTATTGCGACATATCCGATTCGACCATTTCCCTGACTAAATCATCAAAGTTTGTTTTTCGTGGATTCCAATTCAACTGACTAATAGCCTTCGCTGGATCCCCCACGAGCTGATCAACCTCCGCTGGTCTAAAGAATGATTTATCCACACGTATCAAAATCTTATCCGTTTTCTTATCCACGCCAACTTCATTTAAACCACTTCCCCTGAACTCAAGATCGATATCAGCACATTTAAATGCGTGTGTCGCAAAATCTCTTACGGTGATCGTTTCACCCGTAGCAATTACATAATCTTCTGGTTCATCCTGCTGGAGCATTTTCCACATACATTCTACATAATCACGCGCATGACCCCAGTCTCTCTTCGCATCTAGGTTACCCAAATACAAACAATCCTGTTTACCCTTCTTTATATTTGCCAATCCCATTGTTATTTTTCTGGTTACGAAATTTTCACCTCGTCGGGGAGATTCATGATTGAATAAAATACCATTACACGCATACATACCATATGATTCTCTGTAATTAACAACAGCCCAGTATCCCATGAGCTTAGCAACTCCGTACGGTGATCTGGGATAAAACGGTGTTTGTTCTGTCTGTGGTATCTGTTGCACTTTACCATAAAGTTCAGACGTAGATGCTTGGTACACGCGACAGGTCTTTGTCTGGCCAGTAAGTCTTACGGCTTCAAGTACATTTATTGTACCCATACCGTCTACCTCAGCTGTGTAGAGTGGGACTTTAAAAGAGACGGCAACATGTGACTGCGCCGCAAGATTATACAATTCAGTTGGTCGAGCCTCTTTCATGATCTCCATCAAAGATGAAAGGTCACACACGTCTCCATAATGAACCACAAATTTACCAGAGTCCTTGTATTTAGATGAAATGATATGATCTATACGCTGTGTATTATGACACGAAGAGCGTCGTTTCATAGCGTGTACAGTGTACCCCTTTTCCAATAAAAACTCAATAAGATACGAACCATCTTGGCCATTCGCACCTGTTACCAAAGCCACTTTGTCATTATATTTAGTGACTGGTAAGGAATCGCACAGTTGGTGTTTTATGGTATCAAAAAGTGTATCTATCATATCAGTAGTAATACTTTGATTATTGCCTATGTATACACCGTTGTCATTTAACAAATTGGCATTCGGTGTGTTAACGCTATCCTTCCATAGAGATAAGAATGGATGAATTAGAAGATTTCCACCAACAATTGGCCTCGATTCCACACCGAGATCATTTAAGATATCAACGAGTGCATTTTTATGTTCTTTGGTTTTACATACAAGAGGCAACGTAAAACTACTATTGAACTTGTCATAAGATGGAACATGAAACATATCTCTCATACAGGAAAGCCTGTTCATAAAATGATCATAGTTCCTGCGTCTAATGGATATGTTTTGATCGAGTCTCTTCAACTGCTCTAATCCAATCACCGCATTAAGTTCAGTGTTTCTAAAGTTATATCCGTCCGTAAGAAACAAAAACTTTGGATTTATATCCGGATACTTAGAAACCACGTCATCGTAATTTTCGGGTAAAAGATGCCTCGCCATACCATGACTTCTCTTAAGGCGCATAAGTTCATAAAGTTCCTTGTTATCCGTGCATACCATGCCACCTTCAATAGTTGTCATGTGATGACCATAATAGAAACTGAAAGTAGACCCAGTGCCAGTTCCTCGTCTTTTACCATTGGAGTCTCTCACACCATGTGATTCGCATATATCTTCCAGAAATATTGCATTTGGATATCTCTCTTTTAATTCTTCTACGGGTGCATTTAATCCAAGCAAATGCGTGATAAATACTATTCGTATGTCATCACCGGGTGGTAAGTTATCCATATCGAAACTGTAATTATCCAAATTTATGTCACAAAACACTGGTTCAAGGTTGTTTTGGAACACGGGTGATACATTTGTCACCCAGGTACATGCAGGGACTAGAACTTTAGACCCATCGGGGATTTTGTAGTGTTCCTTCACAGCTGAAATGAGAAGTGAATTCGCCGTACTTCCGGATGTCACAAACAAAGAATGCTTACACCCGAGCCATCTACTCCATTCATTTTCAAATTCCTCTACCTTTTTACCACATGTATACATGTCATTTGATGATATAAATTCGATAAGTTTGAGCTTATCGGATTCTGTGATAGCATCATCCATTAAACGCCACCACATTTTTATGTGGTTGACGTATAAACGCTTTAAGCTAATTCATATTTGAAATACTTTTTACCAATAGATTTCAGATCTCGTAATATTTTCTTATTATTTTCAGTATGATTCAAGGTTTCGGTGTTACTGTCTTTAGCCGCTAAATAGTGTAAAGCGTCATCACCAAATCCATAATTAAGTTGTCGCAATTGACCCAAATTACAATGTTGCGTGAAGCACGTGCGTCTCATTATACCATGTTTTTCAAAGAGGTTTGACAGAAGCATATCATCATTCCAAGAGATGGCATATAATTCTCTAAATTCGGGGAGTATTTTTTCAAGCCATTCAGTTTTCGCAAGACACGAACCATATGATTCTAACACGTCGACTGATTTAGCGTGCTCTCTAGGATACACACCCTTAAAATAGGTCTCAAAGTCAAATCCAGAAAGACCCCAGACACTCTTAGATCCTTCCAATTCAAAACACTTCATAAGATGTAATCCCATATCTTCCTTGTAAAGTGTATCGTCATTTACATACAAAATCATGTCAGCGTCTGTTTTACCAATTGGACCCATGGCTTGTGTACCCGGTCCAAGATCTTCACAATCTCGATTTATGACGGTGTTTTCACCAAATGATTCATATGGAAACTCACCATCCCAATCTGGAAAACGGTTATATTTTTTGGGTATATTAACCCATACCTCATCACATCCCTTTATTTCCTTTAAATGTTGGACGAGTGGTTTGAGATATTGAAAACGAGTTGGTATACTCGTTATACTCAAAATGACCTTCATTTATATGAAATAAATTCAATTCTATAAGTTCTTATAAAAATCATCTTGTTTTTCTTGTCTGTCTGTACTTTTTATGTGCCAAATTCCAATAGATGGCATTGGATCAAGACGTATCGGGTGTTTTGCTCCAGTCACAACTTCGTGTAAATTTTTAGACCATCTAATAGAGGGGTCATTTTTGAAAATACGACCCTGATAATCTGGCCAATTAATAAATCCAACCTCATTCGCATTGAAATTGTATTTTTTTAACCATTCGCGAGTGTATCCGGGACATAGATTCATACGTGGCACGAGTACCAAGTCACACTCCGTCTTCTCAAATGGCTGTCTAATATTACGTATGAGATCTTCTTGTGGTATCTCGTCGGCATCTATCATAAATATATAGTCACCCGAACACATTTCTATATGATAGTTTCTATGCGAAGCAAAATCACCATCAAATAACCTACGGTTTACTGAAATGTCATCCGAAAATAACTCCAATACACGCGTGACTTCTGGAGTTTCTTTACCGGAATCAACCAACACATTTATATCATCGCGTTCATCTTTTGTTCTTTTAAGAAATGTAAGTAGCGAGTGTAACTCGTTGTGTTCATTACAAACGCCTATAGCATATGTTATTTGCATTGTATATTTACCATATTAAAGCTTTAAATTACTGTGAATATAATGGTCAAAGTCGTTTTACACCATTTAGGTCTGGGTGATCAAATTATGCTTAATGGGATGATCAGACATTTTGCGGAAAATGAGGCTGTATATACGTTTTGTAAACGATGTCATTTGGAATCGGTTGAGTTTATGTACAGAGACAACAAAAACATACATTTGATACCACTTGATACCACGAATCCGCAAGAGATTTGGTCAAATGTACCAAAAGGTGAAGATGTGCAAGTGATACCACTCGCTACATACGGTATGGATGATAGAACCTGGTCGGTATTCACCAAAATGACAAACTGGGCGCATGGAGTGTATTTACAAGCTAAGGTAAATCCACTTTACATGTATACCAAATTTAGAGTAGATCGGGACAAGTCAATCGAACTCACACCTCCCATGGAACGTATAGACGACGACGTGTGGATAGAAAAAGAATATATATTTGTACACGACGACCCAGAAAGAAACCGACACATAGAGGTAGACACGGATCTATATGTATATAAACCGCATTCTAAGCTTACGGATAAAAAACAAGAATTTTTCAAATGTGATCACCCCAATATATTTGCGTATATTGGTCTAATCGAAAAAGCGAAAGAAGTCCATTGTATGAACAGTTCATACAACTGGATGATTGAACTCATGAAAATTGGTGACAAAACAAAGAATGTATTTCACACCAATGTGGCCCATTTATATTATACACCTGACATAGTTAAAACTGTGTTCAGTGATACAATGTGGACATTTCAATAACTCTTCTCTTCCACTATATCAGACATGGTTTCTAAATTTACCCGCTTTTTAATTCTAGCTCTCTCATCATTAAGTATGTGAATTTGTTTAGCACACTCAATGAATGATTCGTCATAGATATTTTCTTTAGTGAGTCGTCTTATAGTATCTTCGCACCCCCATATTTTCTCATTTACAAGTTTTAGATCGGACTTATGTATTGTATGAAACTCCAATTTTTGTAAAATATAAAGTTCATTTTGTACGTTTGTCAGTCTGGATTCCTCTTTAATCTTGTCCATCTTTATCTCTAAAATTGTAATCTTGTCAATGAGTTCACCGTTTGATATATCAACTTTCATTTTATAATTATACTAGTCATTCTTTAATATAATTGTGGATCAAATGCGAAGAGCTGACGCAGCCGTGTTCGGTATTAGTCACTCTTTAATGGCATTGTGGCCGCAGCCGCCGCCACGTACGAATTCTCCACCACCTTTTTACCCTTGAACATCATAAACAGACATATGAATAGCATCAGCATGTTAATAGCGGCGGAAAATCCAACGTATCCCATCTTACCCTTCTTGTCATCTGGATCACATTCGTTTATCACGTGTATCAACATGAAAGCGCCAACCGCACCCATCAAAGAGAACAGCACATAGAAAGCAGAAAGTTCAGCGGTAAACAATTGAATTGTCAATAGAGCCGTAACAACACCGATCGCCATAGCGAGTGTGTGACTGAAATACCCCTTTATGTTCTGCAATTTCTCAGAATCGTCGGTTTGTGCACATTTATTCAATACATTTACACCGAGAGCCGAGACCGAGATGTAAAACACGAGCAAGAAAACGATAGAAATAATCGTTCCGGGTTGCATTTTAAGATCGAATTTCTGTTTTTCTAACTGCTTCGCAGTGGACACAATTGGTGCAGCACTTTCAAATCTTCGATAACCTCGTCCCATGGATTCAACTGTGGCTTGCCCCATGCTGGATATACCTCTACCAACCGCAGCGCCACCTTTCATGAGACCACCACCCATCGCGGCACCACCTTTCATGAGACCGCCACCCATCGCGGCACCACCTCTCTTGAGACCACCACCGGCTTTCGCTGAAGCGGATCGCAGGGTCTTAAACATTTTATATTATATTTGGAGAAAATTAATATCAGTACATTACAGATGGAAAGCAGACAAAAATTTGTGTTAACCATTCTGATATTGTGCTGTGTCAGTAGTATATTCACTGTGATACTAGCAACAACGGGGGCACTCGAAGCTAAACGTTCTGGTGCGATAGAAGGCACAGAAGAGTTCTATGTAAAAAAATTTGAACTCGATGAATTGAAAAAAATTCTCACCGACGCCGTCGCCGCGGACACAGTCGTAACCCCACCAGAAAAAACTGCGGGTGATTTTATAGATATAAATGATTACATTGACTATCAAATATTGCGGTCTAAAAATAAAAAGGCGAGAGATGCGACCATCGCTCGTTCTCAACCCCACATAGACAAGATAAAACGGTGGTGTTCAAAACACTATGACGCACTCGAGAGATTTAAAAAATCAGAAACGTTAATAATTCAATATTTAGACGGCACACAACGCAAACCAATTCAATTTTATGCGAGATACATGGATAATGTATCCGATGAGGGTAAAAATCTACTTTTTAAAATATGCAAGGAGTAGATGCATGTAGTACAATCAATATACATCATATTAATGCTCCTGTCTTATGTGTTTCAGAAGACAGGAAGATTAACGTTCGAAGAAAAGTGTAAATTATTAGAATTCACAGGTATGATAGTCAGAGAAACTGTTTTTCCTCCTCTTCCCGCTCCTTGTAAATCCGGTACAGAGTGTATAGACCTATCGACGCACCAAGAAGAGAATACATCGAATAATAATTTGAACCCTTCCTGTATTGATACAGTGACCACAAAAGACCAGCTAAAACTCCCACTGTGATATACTGTGGATCAAGGTCAGATAAATCCTTTCTCTTGTACACGTCGTTTATTTCGTACATAATCTGATACATACCTAAAGATACAGCTGTCGCAAACAAAAGGGTATCCGTATCCATTACAATTATTAAAGAAATTAATTCTATATTAAGGATATAATGAGCACTCCAGAAAGCGTCCTCGCTGGATATGATGACAAGTCGAAAGAGGGTAAACTCGTGATTCAACGCGTGAAGACTCTCACCAACCGTTACAAGAGAACGGGCATCAACAAGGAAAATATTTGTGGCATCGTGTCCACACTCATGATGGAAGTCAACAAGATCAAGACCCTCAGTGGACAAGACAAAAAGGAACTCGTGATTGACCTCATTTATTCCATCATAGAAGAAATCGATGAAGGTGAGGAAGATTCTGAAATTGAGGTCGTTCTCAAAAAGATGGTTCCGCCAATGATTGATAGCTTCTCAGTGATGCTAAAGGTAACTAAAGGTTGTGGCTGTTTTGGTAAATAGATGAAGTTCCCTTCACTTGAAACAATGGTAATGTACGGTATATACACAATACGGGATCTCGTTCTGTATTCAGAAAATAAGCTTGTACAAAGGAACATACGAGTACTTAATGAGTGTGACACATGTTCGTTTGTATTCGAAGGTCACGTGTGTGACAATTGTAACTCTATTAAAAGAGAGAGTCGAATGATACTCAGGTAAAAATGCCGAGATATCCGACTGTTACGACGTATACGACGCGCCATTTTCGTACATTTCGAAAGTGATTGTATATGTTGCGCCGAGCGAAAAATGATAAAAGCACTCAAACACGAATGTTTGAAACGAGGAAACCGAATACATAAATTTGCCGCATGGGTGAGACGAAAGTTTGGAACGCTCGTCATTCAGAGAGACACGAGTTACGGGGATGGAACTTCTATGCCATGCGTTTTGTGTAGAAAGGTGATAGAAAAACATGGGTTGCGTTGGAGAGCCTATGATGGGGATAGATGGATAGATAGTTTACATTCTAGTCACATACCCAAGTCAAAACCAACGAATAAACAGCGCCGTCTTTTACGATTTGGGCTTAATGATGAGTCCGAGTGCTGACTCAAGATTATTCTCATTTCTCTTCAGAGGCTTTTCTCGTTTGAGTTTCAAAGTCTCGTTTTTACCGGTAGAACTGTTTATTTCATCCATCTTTTTCGTGTTTGAAATAATCGGTATAATACGGTCTTCCAGAGGTTTGGAGTTTATCTCCTTAGGTTTCTCTTTGTCTACGATGCTATTGCTTCTAAATTCTTCTATGGTAAGGTCGCCACCAAACACGTCTAATTGTTCTCTCAGAGGTGCGATCGTGATAGATCCAAGTTTGTTGTACAATTTCTTGCGCATGATGATTATGTTACTACATATGATACCACCTCTCGTAATGCCGTACTTGTCTATGGCATATCGCTTCATGCAGCTCCACGAACAAAATCCACCGCATGTATGAAATTTATTCCTGAGTTCGTCATATTTATATGGCAATTTAAGTATCTCACCTTCAAATGGATGACAGCACCACCAACACCACATACTTTAGGACTATGTGATTGTCTTTAAGTGTTATTTTTTTTCTCAGTACAACACAAACATGGGAGGTGGTGGAAGTTCCACTATAAACCAGGAATTTAACATGTCCGTGGTGAACGACATACTGTATGAATCTGTAACCAATAATGAAAGTTATACCGAAAATAGAATGGAAAATCTTCAAAACATGAATCTTAATATAGAGAGAAATGTTGGGTGTAACATATCAACAGAGCAGACCATTAATTCAAGTTTCATGGCTACAGTATCACAGATAACAAACGGTTTTCAAAGTATATCGAATGATCTGGTGAGTGAACTTCAGGCACAGGCCAGTGCGGCATTGGACAAACAAACGCAAGCGGGTAATTTCCAATTCGGTGATCGCCAAAACGTCAATCAAACGATTAATACTGAAATTGAAAATATAGTTAATACCCAGATGGAAACGAATAACCTTACTAAAACTATAAACGAGTCGATCAACGTCCAGGGCCAAACCATCAACGTAGGTGAAACTATATGTCTCAATGGTGAACAACTGTCGTTCAAGCAGGATATATCAGCCGATCTTGCGGCACAAGCGGTCGCAAAGAACGTTATATCGGCTATATCTAAGAATGCGGTCGTAAACGAGGTCGTAGCCAAAGGGGAATCGGAGGCGAAAGCTAAGGCTGGGGGTGCCGCCGAAGTTGTTGACTCGGTCGGTACCGCGGCGGCGGGTATTATCGGTGCGGTGACCGGACCAATGAAATACGGAATAATGGCCATTAGTGGTATATGCTGTATGTTGATAGTGGCCATGATAGTCATGGGTCTGTCTCCAGCGGGTCAATCTAAAATGAAAAACATGAATATGAGAGGTATGAAAATGCCTGGTGCGTTGCCAGGTATGAAACGCTAAATTACATTTTTGTTCTCTGTGGTGTACTGTGACCACTAAAAACAAAAATACATTTACAAAGATTCGAGGTGTTTGATGAGGGCATCACGCTTGTTCGCCTCCGCAAGTGGGATAATTTTGGCAAGCTTCTCTTCGTCATCGGTGATTTCTTTAGCCATACCATACACTATGTATGGGTTAATGTACTTCTCTGGGGAAGCATCTCTCACGTAGGCAACCGCCTTGGAATCACCCTTAAGGTTTTCTCGCATCCTGATGGATCCAAGCCACACGGCCAATGCGACGATGGACACAATCAAAAGGACTGTGTTTATGTTCGCGTTCTTCATTATAATATATAAAGAAATAATTTTTCTTTAAATGAATGATAGTGAGCATAGACGTAGGTATACGTAACTTAGCTATATGTCGTTTTGATGATTCGTGTAATTTGGTAATGAACTGGGATGTATCGGGTGTTCCACCTGAGTCAAAAGATGGATTATTCGTATCTATGCGAAACCACCTCGATGAAAAACCTTGGGTATTGGACACGGATACGATTCTCATAGAAAAACAACCAGACCGCAATAAGAAGATGAAAATGGTAGAAAATTTCTTACATGCGTACTTTGTAATAAAAGCGCCTAAGTCCGAAACTATTATTTATGATGCAAAGTTTAAAATCCCGGATGTGTGTGGACCGGGTAAAGCACAGTATCTTAAACGTAAAAAGGTATCAATCGAACGTTGTGAAGCGTTTTTGAATGATAATCCTATAAATGAACATTGGTTACCTATATTTAAAGAATCAAAGAAAAAGGATGATCTCGCGGATACGGTAATGCAAGCCATCAGTTTCACGAAGCGTACGGAACCACTCAAGAAGACCGTAAAGAAGAAGGTCATTCCAAGAAAACCAAATCAAAATCAAAAGGAAACAAGATACTCAAAATCAAATTTAGCTTGGATATACCTTAATAAGCCAGATTGTGAATGTCTCGAAAAGAATAAGAGGTTCATGAAGGACCTCAGAAGATACTACAAAGGCATGGACGATATGAAGAATGATCTAGATGAAAAATATCTTAAGTAAAGTATGCTTAGATATGCGGCAACATTCAAAGAGTTTCCACGAGTGATGGAACTCATACACAGAAGAGGTGAGAAGGTAATAGTCGATTACGCGAAAGAGAATTGTAGATTATCGGAAGCTTATGAAATAGCAGAGACGACTAAGAGACTAATCACAGCAGTTCCAATAGGTTCGATGTGTGCTATAAAACTTACGAGTTTTGGTTCAAGAGAAAATGAATCGGAAGCCAGAGATTATGCACACTCTATTATAAAACACGCCAAATCTAGAGGTGTAAAGATATGTATAGATGCCGAAGATGTCTTGTATCCAGATATATGTTATACCATGATGGCCGAGCATAACACGAAAAACGAAGTTAACGTATATAAAACCTATCAAATGTATCGCAAATTTGGAGTTACAGAATTATTGAAAGATATAGAAAATGCACATTTGGATGGATTTAAATTAGGTTTAAAACTCGTGAGAGGTGCATATCTAAAAAGACAACCCGGTTTACTCGATAAGAAATCGAGTGTAGATAGACAATACTCACAAGGTATGACATATTCACTTACATGTCCAAACGCTCACACAATGTTAGCGACGCACAACGAAAAATCTCTCATATACGCAAAACGATTCGATAAGGAACAATACGTGACGGCACAACTTTTAGGATTAGGCAAAAATATAGGTATTGATTACAGATACATACCAGTCGGTACTTTAATGGAACTTACCCCTTATCTATTGAGACGCCTCAAAGAGAGAATGTCATGGGATTAAAGATTTAGCGATATATTTATGTAAATGCAGAAAGATGTCTTGGATCACGGATTTGTTAGGCTCGTTGACCACATGCCTTCAAAAGACTTGGATGCGGCCATCGTACAATCCGCCAGAGTCTCGTATGGAGATGGGACTAAATCCTCAAGGGGAGACCGGGGACTTATTCGATATCTCCTTAGACACTGGCACACCACCCCTTTCGAGATGGTCGAGTTCAAATTCCACATCAAAATGCCAATCTATATCGCTCGACAGCACATGCGTCACCGCATGGCCAGTATCAACGAGCTCTCCGCCCGATACTCCGTCGTACCGAAACAGTACTATGAACCGGACGTTTTACGCGGGCAATCCAAAGTGAATAACCAAGGTTCGGAAGGTACGGTTGATGTGGGTGAAGAATTAGGTGGAAAAGTAACGAATCAATTGAGTGAATCGTTTGAACTCTACCAAGACCTCCTCGATAGAGGTGCCTGCCGAGAACAGGCCAGAGGTAACCTTCCACAGTCGACATACACGGAATTTTATTGGAAGATTAACCTTCATAATCTCATGCATTATTTACACCTTCGTATGGATGAACACGCACAGATGGAGATTCGTCATTACGCGAATGCCATATATGAACTCGTTCAGCCTCTCGTTCCCGTGACGATGGAGGCATTCAAGGATTTCCGAATCAATGCGATGCATTTAACTGGTCCAGAGATCGAATCCATCGCGACCGGTAAGCGAATAGATTCACCCGGTGAACGTAGAGAGTTTGAAGAAAAACTCAAGCGACTCAATATTAATTTGTAATGAAATAGTAAGATGGTATCAAACAACGAAGCCGCCAACGCATTGGTAAAATTGAAAACATCCAAAAAGCCAAAGGCAAAGCCAGGGCCAAAGCCAAAGACACCAAACAGTATGAATAAAATTGCGACTGCTTTAATAGCAAATAGATCGAACAAACCAAAAAATAACAACAAGAAGAAAAAGGCTGCGTCAAACTTCTTACAATCGTTGTTTACACCCAGAAAAAATGTTAAGAGATAATAAATGTTCAGTGTGTGTCAAACCCAAATCATGGCGTCTCAAAAGAAGCTCAAGAAATTCGGTAAGAAAATGCGAAAGCAGCGCGAGAGAGATCTCAATAACATGAAGAATAGACTTTCAGAAATTGCGGACAGTGAGAAGAAACGTTCTCAGGAAATTTTTGAAAGTCATCAGGAATTCTTCCAGACAGCGAAGACTGAACAGCCAAAGGTTGAAATAGTCGAGCGCTCTATAGACTTCTACGAGAAGTAAATACAAACCAAAGAGTTAGTACAGAAAAAAAGATAAACGAATAATGCCTTCCATAGTCAAGCATATTACCCGCACACAAAGCACACAACACACTGTATTGTGCGTATCTGACCTCCCTCCTCGTCTTTTTTAACGATCTTTTCATGGATGCTCTAGATTGTTCCAAACCTAGAACAGCCATATTTATATTACGTATCCTAGAAGGCATCTCCATCGACGTAGATAGCATATCCTTCACATCTATCGCCTCGGCCACTTGTTCCTTCAAGAGAGGTTCTAAGTACTCATAATAATTAAATTTATCATCTAACTTTACACATGTACCTTCTATAGTAGAGAAGGCTTTAGCCAAATAAATGAAAGACGTTGGTATTATAAACGGTTTTTCTGTGGCAAGTGACATGAGTATCTCATCGTTCATGATTTCATCACGAAGATTGTTTCCATCGAGGGTTTCGAGGTAATTAAGTGTGGTTTTGAAAAATATCTCGATGTCACCCGTATCACTCGTCGTGGGAACTATCACCTTCAATTTTACGAGTGTGTCGACTATACCTTTGGTGTCACGGTTTATTATGTACGAAAACATCTCTTTAAAACCATCCTTCAATTCATCGGATATATCTATCACGAGACCAAAGTCGTAAAAGACAAGTTTTCCATTCTTTGAAAATCCCAAATTTCCCGGGTGAGGATCTGCGTGAAATATACCCCTATCCATGGTTTGAATCATGTATGAGCTTATGAGAGCCTCACATACCTTTTTACGATTCACCTTCTTACTCGAAATTTCCGTGAGTTTTTCAGATTCAACCATCTCCATCACTATCATATCATCCGTACAATAATCATCGTACACTTTTGGTATCTTGACCCAATCGACCCCTTTAAACGCAGCTCGCATCTTATATGCGTTCTCTCTTTCTTTCGCATAGTCGGTCTCTGAAAGTAGATATTCAATGGATTCGTTTAAAACGTATCCCGACGAAGTGCCGGTATCGATTCCAATTTTTTCCAAAAACGTAACAATATCTATTATATTATCTGTATCATACTTCATAATATTATAGATATCCGGGCGTTTGAGTTTAACGACTACATCTCGGCCATCTGTGAGTCTCGCCCTGTGAACCTGACCTATACTTGCCGATTTAAAAGGTATATGATCAAAGTATGAAAAATCTGGTATTTTCCGTAATATACTATCTACGTATTCCCCGTGTATTGGTGGTACATCGTCTTGTAGCGATTCGAGTTGTTGAGTAAATTCCGGGGGGTATAAATCGGGGCGCGTCGATACGATTTGTCCTAGTTTTACAAAAGTTGGACCCAACTCCACGAGTTGATCCTTGGTCCAAGCACCGAGTTTGGCTTGATCCTTTTGGATGTATTTTCTCCATAGAAATTCCCCCGCGAATTTCCAGGTTTTTATTCGTTGTTTACGTTTGTTATTTGATAATGACGGTAAATTTATATTATGATTACAACGCAACGTCAACATCCTTAGATTATCTGGACATTTTATTCTTTAAACAGTATCTCCCCGGTTCGGATTTCTCAGTTTGACTTTTATGGGTGTGATCTGACTTCTTCGAACGGTTTGTCTTGTCATTGGATCTACGAATAAAATTGAATTGCCGTGACGATTAAGAACCTCGTATACAGCGGAACGAGACAAATTCCTAAATGATTGCAGGGAATAAATGGATTTATTTATTTTTATAGCTCTATTCCCACTCTTTATGTTTTTTAATGTTATGGCGTCTTTTGGTAGATCATTAACGTAATGATTCACGAACTCATGACGATTTAAGTGTCTATTATTGGCAGCTTTATTCGTATTTTTTTTAACCGGTGTAGCCCCTCTGTATCGTGCTGTCTGCTCCATAAAATTGTGTATTGGAAGGTTTGGGTATTTGAGATAAAGTTTTCTCTCTAATCTGTACAATTTTTTACCCGTGGGTTGCATGGCCAAATAGTGAGATCTCGTTGCTGGCTTTGAGTTTACAATCGCTCGAAATCGCCTCAATTCACGGGAAAACTGTCCGGCAAGATAAGTGTGTAATGTTTTGTATCGACGATCTTTTTTATTATACTTATCTAATTTATTCAATGTATTTGAAATAGCATTTATTGTAGCATTAATCTCTCTGAGTTTTAGTTCTATCGACATCCTTAGATTATCTGGACATTTTATTCGTGAAAGACATAGGTACACCTTCCGGTGAATAGTGTCTGGTGACGTACGTCATGTGGTTTGGGTCCCACACGGTTCTTACGATCACCTTTGGTTTACTCTGTTTCAAGGTACGTTCGATCATGTCTTCTTTGCTTCCGATCACCCGCCCCTTGTGACCCGGGACAGCCGTTTTGAGCGCTTGTGCTAGAATTGGATTCATTTATACATGTTTCGTGACAAATCTTTAATTCGGATTAAAATCAAAAAATAAAAAAATATTTTTTTTCACTTTCTTTTAAAAGAAAAAAGTTTCGAAAAAAATAAAAATAATTTTTGTAAAATTTTCTGAGAATATAGTAAATGTGGCAAATATTCATAATCCTCTATATTTCCTACTTGATACTCGGTCCACATTGGGAATCCAAATTGATAGAGAAGAAACCATTATTATGGGTAGACAGTGTAAGGGAACTTCTCCGAAGATCCATATTCATATCATACGTCTCACTCCTGTATACCGCGTGGTTCTTTTATAGCCCCTCGTATGAGACGGCCATCAATGCCATCATACTTTCAGTAGGTGCCATGTATGGATATTATATTAAATATGGACCAGAAAAACCATTTCCAATGCACGTGATACTCAGCGTGTTTCTCCTATTCGCGACGATGCCTCATTTAGACTTTCAAACCGTGTTGACCGTGTGTCTCATGTTATTCTATCACCTCACACAAAACGTGTTGTATTTACCAGCCTAAAATTTTTAGTGTGTTATTATAAATGCGGGTACACATAGTGGGTGCCGGTCCGACCGGTATGTCCGTCGCATGGGAATTACTCAGGTCGACCGACCATGAGGTCATCGTATACGATCGCAAACCGTCGGTGGGTGGAGCGTGGTGGGAACCATCCATAACTCAAAGAGATATACACGCACACAAACTCGCGTTCGATAATGCGTTCGTAAACACAGACAGTTTATTCAAAGAAATGGGAATCAAATGGGATGATATATTTGAACAAAAAGACATCATGGACATGTATCGCGTGTTATTCAAAAATTTACACATTGAGGACTACATCACGCTCGCATCCCTCGCTTCGAGGGTGTTAGCTCGACAACACAAGTACAAATCCATATCCCTCAAAGACGCACTCGGTGGTCTTTCCGAATCTGGACAAAACCTCATCCAGACGCTCACATACGTGATGGACGGAGTGGGATGGGAAACCATGTCCGCATACGAATTCGTGAATAGCTTCGACCACGTCGGATTATCGAAACAGTACACACAAAAGGTTTCCGGTAAGGTCATGAACGACGCGATGCAACACGCGCTCATCGAAAAGGGTGCCACATTCATGTTCAATACACATTTGTCCAGTGTGGAATACAGTGACGATGGATACATCGCAACGTTTGCCGACGGTGTAAAAATAGACGACGGTCTTCTCGTGTTATGCGTGGACAACAGCAAAGCACTCGAACTCATCGGTGATAATTGGGGTGAAGATGCTCCTAAAAAGATTGGACCGAGTACATACGGGTGTATAAACCTATTGATTGACTATGACGAACCAGTGAAGATGCAATCCGACTTACACATAGGAATGAATACAGAACTCAGACTACAGCCGGTAGTACTTTCAAACGGTACCACAGTCTCGTGTGTCATATGTGATCTCACGGACGATGTGTTAGCCATGGACCCGGACACACTCAAAGCTGCGGTCATCGAACAACTCAATCTTCCCGAACCACTGAGAGTTCGAATAGGATGGGGTACGGAGTGGAAAGAGGGAAAATGGGTGTTCGAACAATCATCGGGTGTTTTGAGTCTTCATGGACAAGTACCATTCTTCGGTAAAAGTAACAAGGTAGCCATGTGTGGCATGATGTCCCCTAGAAACACACCGTATTCGAGCATAGAAGCCGCCATAGAAGTTGGACGTGCATTTTGTCATCAAGAATTTGGTACGCGCAAACCTCACCAACCCATTCGAATCACACTCGTGTTATTCGTGCTTATAGCTTTGATTCTAATAATTATATATACTAGAAAATCATGATTCCAATAGATGGTCACGTGTACGAACCCATGTATGAATATAACGACAAACGATACATACGCATAACCGTCAACGACAGGACCCGTGATTACATACACGGACTTCAGGAATCAAAATCAAGATTTATCATGAATAGACAAAACATGGATGACCCACTCCAAGGAAATGTTTTGACCATAAAAGTACCATACAGATACAGACGTGTGATGTGTACCGTCGAAGGTGACACACCCGTACAATCTCTAGCTAAGGGTGACTCAGTCAAAATAATAGCAAATTTTAGTGGCGCTTGGAATGTCGCCAATCACAGTGGATACGCATGGGTAATTAAGCAGATTCAGACTCCTTCTCTTCCTCCTTCTTCTCTGGAATCTCAATTTCCTTGAGACCATTTTCTTGGAAACCCAAGAAAACACGGAGACTTCCTTGGAGCCTGTGAAGCTCTTGATACGTAGCTTCGATGGCTTCTTGGATCTTCTTGATGTTCTCTTCAACGTTCACAGATGGCATGGTTATTGTACTCTATTAAAGTTTGCAATCTTTAATACAGTAGAATGCTCACGAGAAGTGGATACATAGTGAACAATCCACCTCCCGAATTAAAAAAAGAGCTGACGGTAAGAGCCATAGTCAATGACGACTTTGGTTTTCCTCCACCACCTTTTAAGGTATTCAGACCAACTAAGAATGGAATCTGCGTTCCAAGATACTACGGAGTTAGTAAACTGGGAGAGCCAACGGAGGATAAGAGACCTGAACCCACTCGAACTCGTGTCAAATTTCACGGAACCTTGCGAGACGCCACCCATCAGAACGCCGCACTTGCTGCGGCTATTGACGCAGGTCACGGGGTCCTCAGCTTACCGTGCGGCTTCGGGAAAACCACCGTTTCATTGGCGATAGCGTGTAAACTGGGATACAGAACCATGATCATCGTACACAAGGAATTCCTCGCAAATCAGTGGGAAGAGCGAATCAAACAGTTTTGTCCAGGTGCGACAATCGGACGAGTTCAACAAAACAAAAAGGATGTTGAGTGTGATTTCGTCATCGCCATGTTACAATCACTTTCTCTCAAAGAGTACACATTCGGTGATTTTGATAGCATAGGAACACTGATCGTAGACGAAGCCCATCATATATGCGCAAAGGTGTTTAGTCAATCCCTGTTTAAGATGTGTCCAAAACACATATTTGGCCTGTCTGCGACTCCAAATAGAAAAGACGGGCTTACGAAGGTCCTTCACTGGTTCATGGGACCAACGTTTTTTGCCGTAGAACGAGAAAACCAACAAGACGTGGAGGTATTTCCCATCGAGTTTGAGTGTCAGAGATTCAGGGATCCACCACCATGTACGAGATTCGGTAAACTATCCCTGTCCACAATGATTACGGAACTCACGGAGAATAGGGAACGAAACTCTATGCTCGTGGGACTGATTAGTCGTATCGCGAAATCCACGAGACAAATACTCGTGTTAAGTGATAGACGCCAACACTGTATGATGCTTCATCAGTGTTTCCCAAAAAGGTCGGGTCTCTACATGGGTGGTATGAAAGAAGCCGATCTCGCAGAATCGAGTACAAAAAAGATAATTTTTGCCACTTTTAGCCAAGCGCATGAGGGTTTGGATATACCTTCTCTGGATACGGTCATTCTCGCGACACCTAAATCAGATATCGTCCAATCAATAGGTCGCATCATGAGGGAAACAAAGGGTAAGAAGAATAACCCCAACATATACGACATATTTGACCAATGGTCTGTGTGTCATGCCATGTACAACAAACGACTCCGTGTATACAAACAGGGTGGTTTCAAAATGCCGAAAATGAAAGAAGAAGAACCAGACGTTTTTTCGCTTGGAAAATGCATGATAAATTTGTAGTGTAATATCAGAATGTCACGCGATAAGAGGAGATATCATGAACGTCTAATTGATTTACAATATCGTAAGTTGACGTTAGATGACGTGACACAAGCCGGTAACCTAACAACAAGAGGCGCATATTTTGATGGAGACTTGGAAGCGACTGGATACGTGAAGGGCGACGCAATACACCTTACCAATTTACCATCCGTGACAGCTGTGACTGGTTTAACGCTCGACGATGTTGTAACAAATGGTAACGTGTGTACAGTGAGTGGAGCATATTTTAACGGAGACTTGGAAGCGTCTGGGTTCATAAAAGGCAACGGGTCTCTACTCACAAATCTAGGATACATGACATCAACGGGTCTCGATGATGCGACTGCACAGGGTAGTTCAACAAATCGTAAAATTAGTTTTACAAACGCCGTGACTTCGCTCGAAACGTCTGGAAATGTACTCGTATCCGGAAATGTCACGTGTTCCCAGCCACTCAAAGGAAATGGTGAATTTTTAACGGGTGTGGCCAATAGTTACAATTTATCCCTAGTAAATACATCCGTAACGTCCGTCGAAGGTAAGAAAATAATAACAAATACGTCGAGTCTAACAAATGTAACTCAAGGTGATATACTCATATCGACGGCAAACGGTACACTCGGTAAATTACCCATAGGCACAAATGGAAAGGTATTATATTCAAATCCCACGTCCTTACAGCCCGAATGGAAAACATTCACGGACATATTTAACGTATCTAGTAGAACCTCAACACTCGAATCTAAAGCTATATTTGCGGATACACCCAATTTATCGTCTCTCACCACGGGTGATATATTATATGGATACGCGAATAACGATATAAGAAGATTATCAAGAGTAACGACCGCACCTAATACACACCTAACTTCCGGTGATTATGGTACCGGATACGGAAGATTACTACGTATGGACGAAATGGGTGAAAATGTAATGTGGTTACATCCTAGTAATTACAACGCAAATTCAGGTAATTATGTTCCTATATTTACAACTGGCACTTCACCTATAAATTATATTACGGTAACACTTAAGACTGATCCATTAACAAAATGTCCGCGGGGATCTGTTCCACTTCGAATCCCCATAAGAAATGCTGCACCGGCAAATGATCTTTTATTTACCTTTCGTTTTGATCAAACCGCGTTTTATTCAGAGACTGGTAGAGAATATACATATTCAGCACCGACGACTAAACACCCGAACAATATAAAATGGAAATTATATACATATGGTTCGGTGCACGTGGGAGGTCGTTTCAATGGAGATGGAAGTAAGATAATGTTTCCTCAAGGGAACCCCGCAATTACACCTATTTTCCAGGTGACTGCATCGGGTAGCCCTCAAATAGGAAAATCGGGACAAATACTCACATTTAGCGATAGAAGACGCAAAACCAAGATAAGATCCATGTCAAACGCACTCGATAAATTATCTAGAATGATACCCCAACTCTATGATAAGGAAGGAAAACGTGAATCTGGATTCATAGCACAAGAATTGTATTATGATGTACCTGAAATGCGTCACGTCGTATGGCCAGACCGAGATGCATCCCCGAACGATGATGCACCCGAACCCGATTATTCAGATTGGGGTACACGCATGGCGTGTATACGTTACTTTGAAATAGTACCGTATATTGTAAAATCCATACAGGAACTCAGGGTGCGCATAGAAAAATTAAAAAATAATAAACAGTAATTTTAGAATGTCGTGTTCATCGAAGGGTCGTTCGTATAGGAAATTATATGATACTATTCCGACTCCACCCGCAACTCTCGAGAGTGTGGTAAATGAAAGTAATACGGCGACGATAGGTGCGAAATTTGGTGGTGACTTAGAAGCGACTGGATTCGTAAAAGGTGATGGGTCTCTACTCACGAATCTACCAAGTGCGCCGCAAGTTACATTAAGCTCCGTGTGTAACAATAACAACGTAGCGACAATAGGTGCTGTTTTTCAAGGAGACTTAGAAGCGACTGGATTCGTAAAGGGTAATGGGTCTCAACTCACGAATTTACCCGTACCAAATCTACAAGCCGTAACTTCGGTAAATTCTAGTACACCCGATAAGGTTTCGTTTCAAAATTTAGTCACGTCATTAGAAACGAGTGGGAATGTGCTAGTAACGGGAAATGTTACTGCGTCCAAATTTTATGGTAGTGGTAGTGAACTCACATCGATCGCCAGTCAAACTGATTTAAATGATAATTCATCAAGAATAAGTACACTTGAAGGAAAAACCATAATCACGAATACATCTGGAATTACAACTAATTTTACAAAGGGTGATATATTATATGCGTCTGGAAACGGTACACTCTCAAAACGTGGTATAAGCTCTACGGCGGGTCAGGTATTAACAGTGAGCTCCGGTGTACCCATATGGAGTGCCGCACCGGGTGTATCCTCACTTGACACTCGCATAACGAATCTAGAAAGTGAGTTCATAATCACGTCAACGAGTGGGGTCACGGGGTTCACACAGGGTGATATATTATATGCGTCCGGTACAAACACCCTCACGCGTTTACCAAAGGGTAACGCGGGACAATTTTTATCCATAAATAGCTCGGGTCTACCCGCATGGACCAATGGACCAGGTGCATCTACAAGTTTTATTACAGAATCTTATACGGGCCCCAGGAGTGCTCGACTGGGATTTCACAATACAGCTCCACAACACACTATCTCATTTGGTACGAGTTATTATGATGAATCTGGTGCTGCTGGAAGTTTTCATATATCAGGGAATATATTCGCCGAATACTTATACGGAGATGGGTCGGGCTTGACCAATTTACCCTCTTCAGCATCCTCAGATGCTCGTTTAAAATCAAATGTAGTTACCATATCAAATTCACTTGATGTACTATCCAAACTTAAACCGTATATGTACGAAAAGGATGGACGTGAAGAATCTGGTTTCATGGCACAAGATATATGGTACGATGCCCCGGAGTTAAAACATGCTGTGATACCCGGTGACGATGCTACACCCAATGAAACTAAAAACGAACCATCATATGATGACTGGGGCAAAGAACACGCAAAACTTGATTATCATTGCATAATATCGTACGCCGTTGGTGCGATTAACGAACTTCGAGAAATGGTCGAACAACTTGAAAAATAGACTAATCTTCCTTTTACCATTCACATTACATGCGGCTGGTAAAATGAAATACATTTACTTTTTAACAGAATCCATCGCGGCGAGTGTGAGAACGCCCGCGATAAAGAACAAAACGACGTAGTTCGTTTCTGTGTCCTCTCTCCTTTTATCCGCCTCGGGTTTCCGGGGAGGCCCGCGTACCCGGGGAGGAAGCCGCACTGGTGGCTCTTCCTCGATGGGACAGTACCCTATCATTTATACTATATCTACAAATTTATTTCGACTGACTTCTTCTTACGACCGCGTTTACCCTTCGTGGTAGACACCTTCACCTCCTTCACATCACTATCTTCTTCGACCTCTTCTGGTGCATCAACGATATCAGAGATCGCATCGTCGTCATCGTCTGGGTCAATGTTTGGAATTGGTTCTGGTGCGGTGGTCGACATGGGAGGAACTGGAGGCATCATGATATTACCCATCAAGCTCGAAATGTCAACCCCCGGTCCCTTCATTTCGTATCTTTCCTCACTTGGTTGTTCACCCGCTGGAGCCTCTACGTTTCTGGGTGTCGTGTTCTTCACGGCGTCAACCATGTTTTGCACAAGTCCTGGATTTTGCTTCAAAATATCATTCATATTAGGCATCACAGATTTGAACATACTGTTCGTCAAATGGAACATCATCGCAGACCCACCAAGCATCATAATGAGTTTTATTTCTGGAGCAACCGCAACCTTAGACCTATATTTAACATACAATTCTTCAAACACTTCATCATAATCATCAACTGACTCCATCACGTTCTCACTCCATCCATCGAGCTGAATCTCGAATGGATTGTATTTCTTGTTAAGAAATTCAAGACCTGTACAGCACGCAATAAGCATTCTACGAGAGAATTTAATAGACTTCTCAACATCTATACTATAGGTAATTCTTCTCACCTCCGTTCGTAAGTCATCAATACCAGAATATGCGTTAAGTCTTTTGTTTACAGTGAACCCCTTCTTTTCAAGACGACCGAGCTTGTTTACCAGATCCGCCTTTTCTTCGTCTATGGACTTGTATCCAGGCGATGGTCTCTCTTCTTCTTGTATGGTGTAGTCACCTTGAATATATGGCTGTTGTTCTTCCTCTTGGTCATATTCGCCGTAGTCAACGGGGTCTTCCTGATATTGTGGTGGCGCAGACTGCTTCGTTGGATTCGCAAAGGCATCTATGTCTTCCTGCATGGTATTTTCCACGGGTGGGGGTCTGGCGGTCGGTTTATACACAGTGGGTTTTGGTATAGACGCACGAGGACGCGGGACTTCTATTTCTATTTCGTCCATGAGAGCTTGTTCGTTATCGTCTAGCTTCAGTACATTCCCACGACTTCGGTCAAGTGTAATTTCGCCGTCCATTACTCTGTACTTTGAAAGTAATCCAATTTCTTTAACGCACTTAATATAAAAAATATTGGTTACATAATAAATGAAGCTTAACGCCACGAACCGAAATACCCTCAAGGCGATCGCCGTGGTTTTCCTCTTGTTGTGTACCATCATGATGTTGAGTCCACGAAGAAGCATGTACCAGCCCAGACCAATCAACCTTGAAACATCCGAGGAAGCCGGATCTAATTCCATCTTTGACCTGGAGCACAAGATCGAGTGTGTCCCAGGATCCCCAGAATCCGCGTACTACACCAAGTCTTTGACACCAGGTGGAATTTGCGGTGACCAAAAGTTCGTGAAGGACAGCGCTGATGCGAAGATTATCGGTGGAATTGGTGGATCTTTAATCTAACTTATAAGTAATGAATACGGTGAATACAACTCGCCCAACTTTGCCTGATTTTGATTACGAGTATCACACCATAACGGTCGATACCATCGGTCAATCTAGCAAAAATACATTTACGGTTCACCTTACGCAATCACTTGAAAATATAGTTCACGCGAAGCTCATAGCCGCTAGAATCGACGCACCTTCTTCTAATGTGTGTCACGTTTCAGTAGACGAACTCAACACGAATTACTCACAGAGAACATCAAATGTGTTCGGTGGACAGGCGTCTATGTCTAATCTTAACAGGGGATTTGGTACTATAATTCAGTCTGGTTCGAATCCAATCATTTTCAAAGACGATTATGATATCGATTCACAATACACCACGCCCATAAGAAAACTCGATCGCCTTACGTGTACACTCAGAGATGAAGATGGTGCCACTATAAATAGTGCCATAGACAACTTTATGATTTTCAGATTTGTGTGTAAGAATAAGAATTTACCATTTATTTAATCAGGGCGTAGGATAGATATATTTTTAACCTTTCGTTATTATAAATGTCGACGGGAGTCGTACAACTCATCGCGGTTGGTGCCCAAGATAAACACATCATGGGCGAACCAGAGATATCATTTTTCTCATCGACATTTAAACGACATTCAAATTTTTCGCAATCCGTGGAAAAACAAATGATGCGTGGAAACGTATCAAATGACTCCATGACGTCAATTAAATTTGAAAAAACGGGTGACATGCTCGGGTATGTGTACATAGCAGTAGATGATGGAACTGAAGCTGTCGATCCATCCGACTGGACACAAATTATAGACAAAGTCGAATTATACATAGGTGGTCACATGGTGGACTCACAAGACTCTATCTTTACTGAAAAGATTGCGATAGATACATTCGCACAAAATGTTTCAAAGAGTTCTAATGGCCCACACCCGGGTATCAACTCTAAATCACATTTTTACCCCCTTAGGTTTTTCTTCTGCGAAGGTCCACAATCAGCTCTGCCATTAGTTGCATTGCATTATCACGAAGTTGAATTGAGATTTTATTGGAAAAATGTGATGAGTTACAACTACGAAGTATACGCAAATTACTATTACTTGGACAACGAAGAACGTGGTAATATAGTATCCAGGAATCACGAAATGCTCATCACACAAGTTCAAAAAAATATTCCATCCGGAGAACAGGATCAGGAATTGATATTTAACCATCCCGTGAAATACCTGGCGTGTACAGACACAACATCAAATGGCGCGCTTACTTCTGTCTCAAACAAAGTAAAGCTAAACATAAATGGCCTTGATATAGGTAATTATAAATGGGCGAAAACACATTATATAGACGTAATGGCGTATTATCACACAAACTATGTGACTTCCCCAGATTTCTTTTTGTATTGCTTCTGTCTTCTCACAAGCTCTCTACAGCCCACAGGTACGCTAAATTTCAGTAGGTTAGACTCAGCAAAGATTATGAGTGAAAGTATGAATATAACAGACCCAATTTATGCGGTCAATTACAACATATTACGCGTTGAAAACGGCATGGCAGGTTTACTATACGCAAATTAAAATACAATGGTATATTAAATGGTAAAGAACTCCGGTATAAACCAACCCACCGACATGGTTCGGTTAGGGAGATTGTCGGACTCCGAACAACCTAAAAATTCCATTGTGTTTAACGCATCAGACAGCAAAATTCGTGATATAAAACACAGCGGATTATACATAAGTCCAATACGTAACACAAGTGCGTCGAACTTACTTGCGTATGATTCGATCACGAAGGAAGTTGTAGATATAGGTGGAACGCAATTAAAGTTGGATGATTTACAGGTCAAGAATCTTGAAGTTGTAAATGCGACGATTCTCAACAAAGAACACGTGTATACCCCCATTTTATCAATCGGCGAAGGGTGTTCTGAAAACGAGAACGTAGGTGTGGACGTTCACGGGATACGAATGATACACGATAAAACCGATGGTGCATTACACGTCAACAAAAACACCACATTTGACGGAACTGTTGAAGCTACTCAGTTCATGGGTGATGGCGGTCTATTATCAAATGTGCAATACGATTTACATGTCGACATAGGTGACACCGTGGAAAATTTACATGTTTGTGGCGAATTGCGCGCGGACGGGGGTCTTTTGTCTAATATAACGGTTGGCCAAATAGAAGATTTTGATGGATATTCCCCTACATTTAATGAATTGAATGTAAGCAAGGATATACACATAGGCCGTTCTATATATGTAAACAAGGGTGTTCACTCTAAAGGTAACATACATTCTGATGGAAAAATGGTAGCATCCCAGTTTTACGGAGATGGTACGACGCTCACAGGGGTTTCTAAAAGTGTAGACCTTGAACATTCAAACGCACGCATATCCGAATTGGAAAAGCACGTACCACGATTTGATTCACTCGAGAAAGTAAAACCCACCCTAGAACATTCTATCAAGAGAACAAACTTAAAATTGGATGAACACATAAAACGATTTGACCCACTTGAGGAATCGCGTGTATCCCACAACAAACGAATTTCACGCATGGAACCACGGGTTACCACAATAGAAACGCGTTTACCGAGTATAGGTGTATGCGAAAAAAGATTGGATACACTCGAAGAATCGAGTGTGTCACATAACGAAAGGATTTCACACATGGAGCCACATGTCACTGAAATAAAAAAAAGCGTCGCGCTCATAGTCAAACAAACACCTATCATTCATGAAACAAAAGCAGTCGTTCCAATTATACACTCCAATGAAAAGAGAATCGGTGACATTGAAAAGAAAATAATTAAATTACGTGATATAGACCCAATAAAAAATGAACTCATTAGATTTAAATACGTGTATTCCGAACTTACGAGAATAGATCCAATTGAAATGCGTATGGAAAAGTGTGAAAACACACTCGAAGGCGTATCCGACCTCCCGGAATTGAGAACTCGTTTGTCTACATTAGAAACCGCACCCCTCGAAGGAGATGGTGCGCTCATTTCAAACATCTCACTTTCGCATGTACTCTCGTGTTGTAACGAAACAGATGCTTCTATAAAAACACGGGGGGACGTTACAGCACGTGGATTTTATATAGAAGGTACACCAACCATGACATCAAGACTGGGTGAAATAAAGTCATTCGCAATGAGTTCGTTTGCCGAAATAAATGCGTATACGAAATCAAATAATGGTACGACTGCAGGTAATACGGGTGGCATTGTTTTCAAGACGAGAGGTGCCGACGGTAAAGTGTCCCCGCGTGCGACCATAGATGGTAATGGAAAATTAGCCGTGGGAACAAGTAAGAGTCATCCTTCTGCGATAGCTACATTTGAATCGAATACATGCGGATTTCTCCCACCTCGAATGAAAACAGCTGAATTAGAAGACATAAAGAACCCTGCGATAGGTCTCATGATATATGACACAGATAAAGACGCATTGTGTGTATACAAAAAATCTGGATGGACCGTTGTATGTTAAATTAAAATGACCTCTAATATAAATGGTGAAAAACCTTAGCACTATCGATAGATCCGAGAGGGTCAGGATAGGTAAGCATGTTCCAAACGAACAAGCTGTAAACACCATAATAATTAATGCATCGTCGAATGTGATAGAGGCGCCACAGGAAGGGTTTTACCTGGCGCCAATCCGTGTAAACGAGGCCATGAATTCCAATGTAATGTGTTATGATATTACAACTAATGAAGTCGTGGATAGTGGGACGCCATTGACACTTCAGGGATTAACTGAAGTGGGTAACTCGACTACAGAAACCGTACAATTTACGAACAACACAACAGGGTTCGTCACCACGTCTAATGTCGGTATAGCCAATGCAAATCCACAACACGAACTTTCTGTTGGCGGTGATGTATACGTAGAAGGAAACCTTACAGTAGTTGGAGAAACAACCGCAATTTCAAGTGAGAATCTTCGCGTAAAGGATGCGATTGTCGAATTGGGTGAAAATAACACAGATGGTGATTTTGTATTTGATTTAGGTCTCATTATGACTAGACCAGGTTCAAACGTTACGGCGTCTTACATAGAATCCAGTAATGAATATATCATAGGCTACACACAAAACTCAGCCTCAGACACGTACATCACACCCGATGCGTCCAATCTCATCCAAATGCGCGTCTATGGTGACGTGACCGCGAATAGCTTCATAGGAGATGGTTCATTCTTATCAAATGTTATCCAAGATACAGATCTTGAAGCGAATTTGACGGTTATAAGGGGTGAAATGGCCGCAAACACGGTGACTCTTCGGAATGACATTCAATCCAATGCAAATGTTTTGAGAGGCGAAATGGCTGCGAATACTGTGACTCTTAGGAACGACATTCAATCCAATGTAAATGTTTTGAGAGGTGAAATGGCGGCGAACACGGTGACTCTTCGGAATGACATTCAATCCAATGCAAATGTTTTGAGAGGTGAAATGGCTGCGAACACGGTGACTCTTCGGAACGACATTCAATCCAATGCAAATGTTCTGAGAAGTGAAATGGCCGCAAACACGGTGACACTCAGATCTGACTTGCAATCGAACATTACGATTAGCCAAAATACCATGAGAAGTGAAATGGCTGCGAACACAGTCGCACTCCGAGCCGATTTGCAATCAAATGTGTCCACTTTGAGAGGTGAGATGGCTGCGAACACGGTGACACTCAGATCCGACTTACAGTCGAACATTACGAGTAGCCAAAATACTATGAGAAGTGAAATGGCCGCGAACACAGTCGCACTCCGAGCCGATTTGCAATCAAATGTGTCCACTTTGAGAGGTGAAATGGCCGCAAACACTGTGACGCTACGAAACGAAATTGCACTTAAATCAAACATCAATAATCCAGTGTTTACTGGAATAATCACAGGTGATGGCGGTGCTATATCGAATATTTCACTTCAACACGTGACTGAATATGGCAATTCGACCGACCAGACGATAACAATGTCTAATGCACTTTCACTCATCACCTCTGGAAGTGTAGGCATAAACACACCTACACCACAAAAGACGCTCCACGTTGCGGGTGAAATCCTCGCCGATGATGATATCACAGGTGTTGATTTCTATGGGGACGACGCGACGTTTACGGGTGGTCTCACTGTGTCTGGAGACTCACTCTTTTATGGAAACTTGGAAGTTCGTGGAAACACGACCTATTTGTCCACCCAAAACTTATTAGTGGAAGATCCAATACTCGCACTCGGGGCGAACAACACGAGTTCCTCACTGGACACGGGTCTCATCGTCCTCGTGTACCAAGGTGACTCAAATGTGGCGTTTGGTTACAGGGGCGCGAGCAACGAGTTTATCATTTCGCACACACTCAGTTCACCGAATGATTCGGAGTTGATCCCAGATACATCGAATGCGATTAACGTACACGTGTACGGCAACGTGACGGCGGACAAATATATGGGTGATGGTACGACACTCACGGGTATTACCCTCGAAACGGATATGATATCAAATGTATCTAGAATAAGTGTTTTGGAAACTGACTTGGCTTCGAATGCGAGTAGAGTCGGCGTTTTGGAAACTGATCTGTCTTCAAATGCTACCAGAGTCGGTGTTTTGGAAACTGATCTGTCTTCGAATGCTACGAGAGTAAGTGTTTTGGAAACTGACTTGGCCTCGAACGCAAGTCGAGTCGGCGTTTTGGAAACTGATCTGTCTTCGAATGCTGCGAGAGTCGGTGTTTTGGAAATTGACTTGGCTTCGAATGCGAGTAGAGTTGGCGTTTT
>TARA_A100001201_G_scaffold23240_2_pt1 | contig 32041 bp, 57 predicted proteins | sample TARA_A100001201 | Tara Oceans TARA_A100001201 (sample SAMEA2619872) | marine metagenome | biome: marine biome (ENVO:00000447); feature: surface water layer (ENVO:00002042); material: "saline water (ENVO:00002010), including plankton (ENVO:xxxxxxxx)" | depth 5 m | reverse complement strand
ACTGCAAGAATAAGTGTAAATGCAGAAGTTTTAAGACCTTCTGGCGATACAAATGTTATGACAGACGGTGGCAGATATGGATATGTTGCAGATGTATGTAGAAATATGGTTAAGAATAACCGTTTTTCTCTTGCTTGGTGGACTAATACTCTTGGCGGCTCTCCGTTTTTTGGAATACAAAACGCTCTTGATTCTAATTCAGACTATGGGGGTTTAGAAAACGCAAACCTACAGGTTTATGCTACAGTGCAAAGTGGTAGCACTATTTATTGGACTCCTACAATCGGAGGCTTAGAAGTTGGTATGGTTTCAAAAGCAAATGGGGATTCAATACTTTCTACTTTACCTGCAAACGGTCTACTTGATAAAGTAAGCAATACTCAATGGAGATGGAGTTATGATGGTGATACTGCTAATTACGGCTCTACTGTAACTATTAGTAGTGTAGGGTGGCATAAATTAGAATCTACTGTAAGTGGAGTAACTTATGAGTTATCAGTATATTTTCGTTCTAACACAGGAACATCGGTATATACTACAGGCCAAAAAGTGTATTACAATAAAAGTCTACAGAGAACAGCAGGTGCTTATCATTGGTATGGCACTAACTCTCTTTCAAATGCTGTTCAAGTAGTGCATGTTGATAAAGACACAAACAAAACAAGTGATACTTCTGGAAATGAGTTAAGGCTTGCGATAAGTTATGATTCTGGTAGCACAGCCAATGCTGCTTCGTTTAGGTTATGGGCTTTAGATTACAGTTTTGATGAAACCCCAGATGTAAGCGGTGGTTCTGGAAATGAAAAACCCCCTACCTTTGCCTCTACATTAGAAGGTAGCACAAGTGTAGTGATAGATGGTAATGGTATGTTTGAAATGACTCTACCATCTTCTTATGATAGCAATAGCAAAAAAGTAATCTTTTCTGTAGATATTGATTATTTGCGAGATATACTAAGAAAGAAGGGGCTTCAACTTAGAAATGCTCACAATATATCTGGTCTTACTACTTATTCTGATTTTGATACAAGGTCGGCATTTCCATTAGGTATGAGAGAACATGCTGATTTATTGGATTCTTGCGAATTAAGAGCAGCGTATTATGCTCCTCGTCTGCATGTTGTAGATGACCTTAATTTCATCCCAGCAACAACCGTGTCCTATACAGATAATCATATTGATTTAAGCGGAGAGACTATGGTTATTAGAGATGTTAATTGGTCGCAGAAAGGCAACAAACATGAGAAAGTGACAATGAAGTTAGAAAAACTAAACAAGCACTACTCTTACTCTATGGCTCAAGTCTTTGCTCGCGGTGGTGGAAGAACAGGTGGAGGAGGAGGTTACACTCCACAAGGCCCGCCCCCGCCACCTACAGGCCCAGCATCACCTCCTTTAGGGGGTGGTTTTGGAGACACTGTCGTTCCTCTCGGTCAGTTGGGAACGGTTGCTAATGTCAATGAAGATTCGCAAAGTCAGTTTTCTGGTCTAACTTCAAATCAGATGTCGAAAGGTCTTATGAGAGGATTGAGGGGCAAATCTGATTTCGCAAACGATAGAGGTTCTTCCAATGCCACTTGGGGTGTCCTCGGTAGCAAAAAGACAGGTAAGTCTTCCTCTTTCGATAGAGCAATTGACGGTATAGACAGTAACTCTTCATCCTCTGGTTCTGCGATTGCCACATCTGATGGATTTACATTAGCAGGTATCAGTGACCCAGAAGTAGGTCAGCAAGGGGAAGTGCATACTCATACTATGAATGTTCGTGTTCCTAATGATTCAAGCACAGGCTTCGTGTCTGTCCTTGCGAGTGTGTCCCTACCAAGCATTACAGGCGGTGGAGACGCAGAGATAACTACTACAGTGACCTGCACTGAAACTAACTCCAGCATCACTAACACCAAGACTATTACAAGCGGTGTCAGTAATGCTAACACTATACTACTGCCTACGCAATTCTTGAACGGTGCTGGCACACCTAACAACACATTGGTAGTAACCTTTGAGAGAAAGCCAGCACAGGGCAACGATTCAGCAGGTTATCAGTCTTTGGTGATACACAATGTATCTGTGAATGTCAGACGATACAACCAACCCACAGTCGCACAGAACAACACCTTCAAAGCATATTGAAGGTGGGTCGGGAAGTGGGGTGAGAAACCAAAAACACAAGCCAAAGAGGAAGCCAAACTATGAAGGACTTCCCGACCCAATATGACATTAGGTGCTTTGATTATTAAGGTTTCCATTCCTTGCGTAGACCTTTGATTCTTCGAGCAAGGACTCTACCTACGCCTTTAATCTTCATCAAATCTTTCAATCGCACTTTGGTCTTTAGCAAATTAGGTATTGATTTGTATTCATCCAGAAGCCTCTCTGCAATATCTTGACTTATGCCTTGCACACCCATTAGTGCGAGTAGACGAGGGTCTGTAGGTAGGCTCTTTATTCTGGTCGCTGGCTTGAGAGTAGACCCCATCTGCTTCTTCAGATGTGATACTGCCAACCACTCAACAAAACCATCCATACTTGGAAACTCTATGACTCTAATCTTGGGGAAGTGAGAGTAGACTACCATCTTGAAGGATTTAATTACTCTATTCATCTTTGCGATTTCCCTTGATATTTCGTTTGCTTTCGCCTTTCTACCTTTGAAATATGGTTTCAATTGTGTTCCGTAGATAGCAAGGAAAGGTTTGTCGCAAGACTCACTTAATTCGTGCAATTGATGATTGATTGTCCTACCGTTCCTACCTATGCCAAGAATACTGCGATACAAATCATTGATTTCCTTCGCTTCTATGACCCAATCCCCTACAATATAATCCCCATACTGTAGTCTCTTTACCATGACTTCGCCTTTCGGGTCAGTCTTACGATTACCGCAAGCGACATACAGTTTGTGGAGAAGTTTCTCATTCTCTCTGTCGTCTGCGTATATCATGTAGTATGCTGGTTGTCATTCCTATTTAAGTGCTTATCTGCTACAATACCAACAATCTACTCCGTCACAGAGATTATGCTTCCTATACCATAGAGGGGAGGGAGCATTGCGATAATTTTGCATACCATGAACATACTTTCTGGTAGTGAATACATTATAGTCAGTCCAGCCCAGAGTAGCAATAAAATCGCAAATCTCATTTGCTATCTCTGCCTTTTCGCTATCATCAAGCACACTTGGGTCTGCATACCAGCGTAACTGCCTACTCATCTCTTGAACGAGAGCGACACGCACATGATGGGGAGGATTTGATAGTCTGATGGCTTTGTCGAGGCAGTTAGGCAACACTACTCCTCCTTGATGGCTACCCACCTTGACCGTTGTCAAATCGCTTTGCGTTGTCTTCTCTTCAAATGGGTTCTCTGCATTCCACAGAACCAAATCGAAGCATTCATTTTCCGTAAAAGTGCCTTGAAAGGGACATAAATGTCTGTATTCCGAGGCAGGTCTTTCCGGTATGGGGTAATTTAGTGGCCTCCCAGCAAACAAGCGGGGGTCAATAACTACGCACCATCTACCTCTGGTAGTATTGTAGGTATTTGGTATGCGAGTTAGTTTCTCTGGATAACCTACACCATCAAGACTGTCAAGACCTTCTGCCATCTTCCTCTGATACCTATCAAGATGTAAAGCCCATTGTCGCCCTCTGACGGGCCTTTTGAACATCTGATGAACATGGAAGCCTCTGCCCGTAGCAACGAGCCTTACATCACCCTCTAAACGATTAATTAGAGTAGCAACATCTAACTTAACCTTCTCCATATCATGTTCTTCGGTGGTATCGAAATCCCACCAAGCCCTATCCATAACTACGCTATCGTAGTCTTTCAAATCTTCAAATGAATACAGGCTGGTGTATAGGTTGCTCTTGCCATTAAGATTATCAATATACTTACTGAAGGTAGCGTAGTCGTGGCAAGCCTGTCTCTTCAGACCTATCTGTCTTGGGAATTGCATTCTCCTCATGGAGTGTCCTAAGTCCTTAGTCCTTATCAATCTGCCTATGACCACATATCTTACAGACATAGTATTTTTCAGAAGCAGTATCTATATGTCCTGTGACTAACATTACAGGAGTGGTAAAGTCTTCATCTGTCGCAATAAAAGCGTCACACTTACTACAAATCATGTCATTTCCTCCCATAGGTTTTCAAGTCCGTTCATCTCACTTTCGCAAGACATAGAGAAGTCACACCACGCAGGGCAGAAGTAATCGTTCCACTTCATATCCCAATCGTGGTTCTTTATCCCATCTACTGCTTGTTTGAGTGATTTATTAAATGATGTCATACTGCGAGAATTGACCTTCTCTACAACCAAGAAACCATGCGCCCCTTCAGCGATAGCGACTTCTTTGCGAGAATCAGAATCAAGCCACCCCTTCTCTGAACATAAAACTCTATCCTCATCCCAAGCCCCCCAATCGTTTTTCCAATTGCATAATTCTGCTACAAACTTAGGGTTGAAAGCATCTGGCGATAGATATGCGAAGTGGGTTATAGGTCTCGTCTCCCCCATCAACTTCAGTAGATGTGTGTAGTAACACATCTCTTTGCGAGTTTTGTTAAACTTGGTTGGAGCCATGTTGCCGGTCTTCAATTCGTATATGCACAGACCTCCATCGGGATGAACGAGAATACCGTCAATGAGACCCACAAGGACTACTTCGTTCTCTTCATCCCACACAACCCTCTTGACCTCATATTCAACAGGTTTGAAGTTTTCAAGACCCCACCTCTCAATCCTACATTCCTCAAGGAATGCGATTACTTCGTTAGCAGGGTCGTCTCTGTCTTCGGGGATTAGTGGGCCTAAGACCGACTGACCCTCCCAATTGTCATACAGAGTCTCTAAGTTTGTGTGAACAAACTTGCCACGAGCCATAGCCTCTGTTTCCGGTAGCCTCTTATCTTTCAGTTGGACTCTCGACCACCAATACTTGCGAGGACAAGAGCCATACCCTACGAATGAAGATTTAGACATTCGCAATAACTTATCTTCATCGTTGGGGTCATAACTACTATTAGCGTCTAATTCCTCAACAGACATTTCTGTTGGGTCTTTCATAGTATCATTCCTCTTCGATTGGTAATTTAGTCTGTTGCTCATTTAGAGGCTGGTCGCAATAAGGACACATGTCTACCAACTCGATACCATCGAGCATAGGCGTTCTGATTATACCTGTGCAATGAGGACATTCCTGTTCATGGATTAGACCCTCTCTCTGCAACATCTTTAGAATAAGCGTATTGTGCTTCTCTAATTCCTGTGCAATCATGTTCAGAAAGCCATCTACACGGCCAGCCATGATTCCAATCTTTTCATCTAATTGCTTAATTGTCGGCTTCTTACTACCTCGACTCATATTCATTACCACCTAACTATGACTTATTAAACCTATCTACAACCACATTAAATTAGAAGTGCCACTGATTGCATTTTCCAAAGGCATGTAATCCCACCCCATCACCTCATAGTAGGGAACAACTTTGTCAAGGACATATTTCTTTGCTATGTGCTTATGCCCTACTTTAGCAATACCTTCTATCTCTTCTGGCTTATCAAATGCGATATAATCACCATTTTCATCCAGAGTGCAGAGGAAGTAATCATCTTTGCGATAACCTTTACCAAGATTGTCATTAGCCCATTTAGCACCAGCACGAGCCTCTGACAGAACAGAATACTTGTGCAAATCATTGCTTAGTTTTGCTTTGATTGTTAAATCTTCAATTGGTATTTTTTTCTCTACTACATTGACAATTAGATTTTCCAATTGGGAAGTTATGTCGGCCTCTGATTTACCCTCAAGCATACCATCTATGACTAAAGCCATTGCGTTTTTCATTGCTTTTGGTAGCCTACTCTGCTTCATCTCAATACCTTTGACATATCTCTCCGGTTCGTGATATTCACCATCAGTCCAAGACACAAGACCTGCGTAACGATTCTTTGCCATAACCAAGAAGGAGGAAGACCATTTCTCAAACTCGGTAATGATAGGAGACATTCTCTGATTGATAGTCTCAAGGGCTTTCACTCCCTCCTCCGGCGTAGGCACTTCACACATAATTGAATCTGTATGTCCGTATCTGACCTTGAATCCGAGGGATTCGGCGTGGTCTCTCAATTCCCCTAATGTCTGCCGTGAAGTGAATGTAATCGCAGACGCAATGTCCGGATGATACATACCATACTTAGCATCACCCGCTACACCATACATAGAAGCAACGAGGGATTTGGTTGCGTATTGCAGAGCATCGTATCTCTTAGCCTCCTCCTCTGTTTCCGCTTGTGCCTTCATCTTCTTGTAGTGGTTTCGCAATTCGGTCATATAGTCCATCTGTCTACATAGAAGACCGTCTTCTTCACGGTTAAATCTGACACCATTACCACAGTCTTCCCCCTCATCATCGAGAGTAGTCCAGCATATACCGTATTTGCTTACATTACTATGATACATAGCCCTTACATCAAATATGCCTATGTTGTTGTAGACACCAGCAACGGGAGTCATAATGTCTGCACCCTCGTAATCAACTTTAGCAAACCGAGGCTTGCTTGGCATTCTCTTCTCAAACTTATCGTCTCTAAGACAGAGGATTGAGAACATCTTGGTGATGAAGGGAGTTGAGCGAATATCGCATTGAACGATATGCTGTAAAGCAGTATGGTAGCCGAGAACATCTACTAAATCATTTAGTCTCGGTAGCAAATCTACATCTTGTCGAGCATAGTCGAGATATGTGCCAAAGTCGGAGTAGTATGTATCGTGACCGTCTTCAAGAGGCACTTTTTCATCTCCGAGACAGTGTTTCGACACACCATCAAGAGACATTGCTGGTAACTGCCCGTTCTTGAGAGTCCATAGTTTTTTGAAGCCAATCATCATGTCAATGACATTGCGACCAACAATAGGTTGCTCCCAATCACCAAAGCCCCATCTAACTCTCCTTACAGGAGATAGTATAGTAGGCGATAGACCTACCTTCTGCATACGATTGAATAACTGCTTACAATCTGCGTTAGTGACATTCCAACCTGTGATTATATCGGGGTCTTGCTCTTGCATAAGTTTAGCAACACTCGATAGCATACTCTTTTCATCATCAAAACATCTGAATCTTCTTTCACCCATCTCGCAAAACTCTTTGCCATAGGGGTGATTCTTGGCGGGTATCTTCTCATAATAACCAGCCTCGTAATCTGGGTGGGTGAACCATACATACTCGCCCTTCTGCGAATCTCTCACAACCACTATAGTTATCTCACCAGAGCCTACTTTCCACTCCATATCAAGATACCACACTCTATGTTCGTAGTTATCAAAGGTCACTCCGCTATCAGCAAGAACCTTGTTCTCCCATTTGATATTGTTTTCCCATGTATCAACATCATTTGCTAATTCTCTCATATCCTGTGTATTGTAGAAATACACTTTCTGCAATGATTGTCCGTAGAGACCCGTATGTCCTGTCTCTATCTTAGCGCATTTGTATTTTCCTATGAGGACATTCCTTCTGATGTCAGAAGACACATAGATGTAGGGGAGCATATCTGCTCCTAATACCGTTCTCTTTCTCTTACCCTCGCTATCACGATGGAATACTATTACACGGTTGCCTTTGCCTCTCTCTACAATCATGCTCATAGCATGAGAGGCATGTTCCTATAAACCTTAGTAGTCTCTTGAGACAAGAAGTGGGATTTTATGACTAAGCAACCAATCCATAACTACCATAGGAGAGACTGAATACTCTTTGGCTATGGCTGACATGCTACTCGCAAAATACTTCTCCATAAGCCATTCTTTATCATTAAACTTCGGCATAATATCACATTCCAAATCAAGGGTCTGCATAGCAATTACGATGTTCTAAATGTCCTTTAATTATACCCAATCAAGCCCATTTGTGTTAGGGATTTCTTTAAGTCTCGCATCTATTTTGGCGCACGAGTCGGGGTATAACTCAACCATAGTTGAGTTTCTCTGTAGTAATTCGCAAGCAACAGCAGTAGTGCCGCTACCAGCAAAAGGGTCTAAGACCCAATCGCCTACATCACTACTTGCTAATACGCATTTAGTGGGCAACTCAAGAGGGAAAGGAGCCTCGTGTCCGTTGTTAGCAGGGGTCATATCCCATACCGTGAATAAATTATTTGCATTGTAATGATAGTCTGGGTTTTTTGCGAACATGAATATGGTCTCGTGTTTAGGAATTGGTCTTTTGATATAACCCTCCGGTTGAGGATAGCATTTGCTTTTGTTCCAGATTATCTCGCTTCGCAGAATCCAGCCATCAGCCTGTAATGCTAATGCTAATCTCCAAGCAACACCAATCAGATTCTTTTTAGCAAGACCTTCAACATTACGAGAACCCCATTTGTTCTTTGAAGACTTTATGCCTCCTTCTTTGTAGTCCGAACCTGCTCCGCCGGAGCCATTGTAGGAATCACCTACATTCAGCCAGAGTGTGCCGTCTTCTGTTAGATGGTCTCTTACTTTGCGACAGACTTCTACCATGCTCTCTATGTATTCATCGAGACTTTGGTCTTTGCCTATCTCATCATCATCTTCACCGTAGGTTCTCATGCCATAGTAGGGAGGAGATGTAACGCAAGAGCGAAACTTGCGATTACCTAAATCAGCCTTTAGAAAATCACCACATATTATGTCATGTTCCATCAGACAACCCTCCTGTATTCGTGGACTGTCCTCGACCTTCTGACCTCTACTATCCCCCATTTAGCAATGAGTTTCAGTATTCCAGCAACCTGTCGTGTGTTTAGATTCTGACATCTTGTGTATTTGTTAGCCTTATCTCTGATATTCTCTGCTGATAGAACCTCATTGATTTCCATATCATTTTTGATGGCATGAAATACTGCTATTTTTCTGTGAATCTTGTGAAGAGACATAACTTCGCCCATCTGCGAAAGAGTAGAGTGGATTGTAGCATAAGGCAACTTAATGCCCCTACTACCTATGTTAGCAATCCTATTTCTTGGTTGCTCCTCTACCCATTCGCTTAGGACAATCCCCATCACATCACGCCTCTTTGGAATATCTTCGAGCCATCATCACCGTATATCACCATAGAGTAGCCCTGTCCTTCGGGGGTGAAATCAAGAATGAAGATGTTAATTTTGCCATTAGGTAGGCAGTTTTCAAGTCCTCCCTCAAACTCAAAATCAATCTGCGGGAAATGCGGCCACTCCATATCAAGGAGTCGAGTAGTAGTTTCACCGAGCATCTGTTTGCCGGTTGTTATGTCTAACTGCGACCCATCCCACCAGAAGGCACAGCGATTGACCTTCTGGCCGTTGATATTACCAGCCTCGATTGCTTGTCGCAAATCGGAACCATGCAATTCAAAATTAGCAATAGGTTTTCTGACTTCACCACTTGCCATCGTATAATTGCCAAAGTCATCAATACATGCCATTCTGTCAAGAGACTCTTCATGCCATTCTGCGATTGTCTTCTTGGTATGAGGGAATGCTAATGCACGAGAGTCTGCTGAAATGGTAGTCTGTTTGTTAGAGGATTTGAAAATCAACTTGTCTTCCTTCTGCTCCAACCTCACAACGCCTCTATGGGCTTTCAGAACACCCAACGCTTTAGCAATATCCGGTATAACATATCTACCAGAATCATAATCACTACATGGTATAGAGAAAGACGATACGCTCGTTTTCCCATCTCTAACTATGTTAGTAGTATAAGCCTCATTCTCGTGACATTCAATGACACAACCTACTACCTGCGGCATAGGTTTGCCATTGATGTTACACATTCTCTGCGTATTCCTCAATAGTCTCTCTAATTCACTCTTTTCTATCTTCATCATTGCTCTCCCTCCAACTCAATATATCTGTGTTTGCTTAACATATTTGAACATAACTTACACATATCCCTGTTCTTAGGCACACCCTCCCTATCTAAGGGAGGTTCTGTAGAATGTGTGCCGAAGGTAGGTATGCCTTTGCATAGCAGGTAGGATTTACCTGTGACTCCTATGGGAACAGCATAATGCGACTTTCGTTGTTTCCTCGGAAACACCTTATGAACGCGCACTATAACTTCACCCCCACTCTAAGAAGGGGAGTCCAAACCATTCTACATTGCCATCAGACACTCGCAAAATAGTATGAGTTTCACCGAGATGCTTCTGATTCCAGCCCTTCATTTCTTCAATGGTGGCTCTGATTTCCCATTCATTATCGTTCATCTTAGGGTCTGATTTGATACCAGCCGCAATGTCGCCCTTCTTAGTGTATCTTGCTAAGAATATCTGTTGCGAAAACAATCGCATAGTGCCTTTCTCCCAATCTGGAACCTCTCCAACTTTCATTAGACCTTTAACTCCATTACCCATATCTGCGAATTGCTTCACATCTTTTAGGTGGTATGTGAAGAATACTGCATCAACATCTAATTGATGCGCTCTATTCATAACATCACGGAATAACTGATTGCGAATACGCCACTCTGCTTGATTGAATCTATCACCGTCTTCGACATTGATAGGATTCTTAGAGCGAGTCATTAGAACATTAGTCATTGCTAATTCACACCACTTCAAGAAAGTGGAGCCGCCGTCAATAACAACTGCTCCTATCTCTCCATTCTTTGCTTCTTCACCAATCAATTTGATGAAGTAACCCATCTTGTCAATGAGAGAAGTCCAATTAGTAGTATTATCTTCGTTGAAGATAGAAGCATCCGTCTCATCAAAGAGAGGCACTACACGAATCCTGTCGTCATTGGGATAGTTACAAGCAACTGTCTGAACAGCACTGTTGTCTACATCAATGATGATGATGTCTTTGTCCGTTCTCTGTCTCGCAATGTCAATCGCAAGACCCGTCTTAGCGCAATTCTCCTTCGCTACAAGAGCCATCCTAATAGGATTGCTCGATGTGCGACCACGAGAGAATAACTCTCTGTAGTGGTCGAGACCATACTTTGCGACTTCCTCTTTCTTGTCCTCTGGTTTCTTTCCCCATGCGCTCATGCTAATCACTCCCAATCGTCAGATTCTTCGTCTTCGGTTTCATCCAAAGACAAAGAACCTACTTCTTCGACACAATACCAGCCGGAGACGGCTAATCTACCATCTCCTTCACGGCCAACATAAGGCGAACCTAATACTGCCACTACTGAACCGACACCGAATGTAACTTTAGAATCCTCTTCTGATGTGACATATAGGTCAAGAGGAGGAGACAGCGAAGTCAAATCCAAATCAGATAGAGTTAGAATATAGCCGCCATTTTCACGAGGGTCAATGTGTGCTACTTCCATCACAACACAAGCAAGAGCATCCCACTTCTCCTTGTCAGATAGAGTATTGACATGCTCCTCGATGAAATCGAGACCATCAAGAATAGGTAGGTTTGGCAGGTCTGCGATTAGACCTGTGCCGTCTGCTGAAAGCGGAGGCTTGTCAAACATACCAGCCAATGAGGGGTCAAGAATGTATGTAGATACACCTTTCTTTGCGTAACCTACACCATTCTTAGACAGATTGACAGGTATTCGCAAAGGAGAGAATGTAGGGTAATTGACCTTAGCCAAGTCGCCTCTAAACTTCATAGGTATAAGTCTGATACCGTCTCCACCTTGCTCACGACCTAAGAACATACATGTTCTCTCCAAATCGGAAGTAGCACGAACCTTCCCGTATGAGAAGTTAGTGCTACCCGAAGGGTATGTAGGAGAAGTTTTGTTCTCTATGCACACGAAGTAACCAGAACCGTCTCCGATGTCAGTCGCTTGCTTTGGTAGAGAATCGCCTTGCATCTCTGCGAATCCAACCTCGAAAACTTGCTTGTTCGTGAGACTCGGATTGTGGATGATTCGGTATTTGCCTGTTGTATCATCATGTAGATACAATGTGACAAGACCTTGTGCTACAAGGTTATTGCGACCTTCTTCTCCCAATGGCTGTAGTAGTTTCTGATACTTCGTATAGAAGGTTTTACCCCAATCTTTGTATCGTGGGCTACTGATGAACATACCTTCAAGCATAGTGCATCCACTACGGGATAACCTTGCTTTCTCTGCTCTCATTTCAGCCGCCGCCATTCGCAGGGTCTTGTTTTCAACCTCTGCCTCTGCTACTCCAGCCGCAACCAAAGAAGCCGCATGTGCGTCTTTGGCCTTTGTGTGTCGTGCGAGCAATTCATTAACTGAACAACCCACATTCTTTGCTACTCTTTCATACATATCTGCGCTTATCATAACATCACCTCTGTTCTGCTTTCATTTAGTCGTTAGACCCATGTCCCTATAAACCCCCCGAAGCCAACATACGGCAGAAATCCCAACGGACAATTGTCTCATCACAACCTTGCAGTATGTCTCTTTCGCTGGTAATACAGGACTCTATAACACGCATTATTCCATTTGCCGATGCGTCTGAATTGACGGCATAGTCGAGCGTATCACGAATAGCAATACGCATAGGTATGTCTTTAATCATGTCATACCCCGACTCGATACTTCTTTCCTTTGCACACATGCGTAGGAAAGTCTTGGGATTGAAATCACTGAAGTCAAGAGATAGTATGAACCTCTCCCTATCCTCTTCCTCAAGCGTAGAATATGCTTGTAGGCATCCGATTGCGTTTCGCAAGTCACCTTTATGTCTATTGCATATAGCAGATAGGTGTTCGGAAGGAATGTGTAGATGTTCTTTTGCGGCCACACCTCTAAGGCGGGAAAGCATAGGTTCTTGCTTGATAGGTTTGAAATGTCGCAACTGACATCTCGACTGTAGCCACGCAGAGACCTTGCTCAAATCATTACATGTAAGTATGAAGTAGCAAGTAGCATTCTCGATTACTCCTTTGAGTGCGTCTTGCGCCTGTATAGTGAGTCGGTCTGCTTCATCGAGTAGAATGATGGTCTCCCACATACCACTCTGCGATAGAGGGATGATGTCCTCTTCTATGAAATCAATACCTCTTGTCCTTTTGCTGGAGGCATTGAATGTGTGTAGAGCGTAGTCCAATTGATGTGCGAGTGCATACGCAACTGTAGTCTTGCCTGTTCCAGCCTCTACGCTATGGAATAGGAAATGATTCATAGGGTTTTTGCCATTAGCAATGTTTCGCATCTCGTCTGTGATTAGACCTTGACCTACGATTTCAGAGAAATCCTTTGGTCTGTGTTTCTCAAACCAAACAGGACTCATTGCGATACCTCCAGCATCTCTCTATTGTAAGCGGCAATCATATCCGCATCGAAACCTTCTTGACATTCTCTACAGAGGGAATATGAAGATACTGCTATAGCATCGTCACACCCTTTGCACATCTCAATACCATTCTTCTTCAAGAATGGTTTCACTATCCTCTTAACAACAAACTTTCTCATCAATTATGCCCCCATGTATCAATGTAGTCTTCGACTATGGGCGCAAGTCGCTTTAGCATACCGTAAGGAGTCATGCCAGAAGTATCAAAAGATACCGTCTGCGAAGCATATTTACCTAACAAATCATCAACTCCTTTCAGACTCTCGCTATTATGCTCTAAATGCTTTGCGCCCCTGCTTATGAGAACATTCTCATTAGCATGTAATCGGATAATTAGACCACCTTTGTCAAGTATATGTCGTGCTTCATTCTCATGTCTGACATCATCAATGATGGCATACTCTATGCCCTTCTTGTCGGCATATTCTTGCAGACGATTGACCCAATAATCTTCATTTCGCAAGTCTCTTCTACCTTGACCCCACGCCTGTAGTATAGGGCGAGTAAGAGTCTTGTCCTGTTCCTCTAACATATCCCACAGGAACCTTGCTTCATTCTTCTGTTGTTTGTGGAAGAAAGCCTGTGATACCTCGACTCTAAGACTCTCTGCGAATGAGAGAATGGGTAAATCAAATGCCTGTGATAACTGCGAAGCCAGAGCAGACTTGCCGGACTTCATGTTTCCGCATATGCCTATGTATAATGTCATAGCCATCCCTCCATAGGGAGGGAGGCAGAGCCGGAACGCTTTTCCCAAGTAGCCTTGTGACTTGCGTCTGCTTCACCGTCTCTACCCCCCTTAGCGGAGGCAACACCCATACCAAATCCCTCTCCTTTGAAGCATCGAGGGCATCTTGGAAGTGAAAGTGCTTGTTTGTCTGTTATGTCGCCCATGTCTACTATAGGCGCACCACAGCCGTAAGTGTCATTACCTGTGTATTTGCTAACCACATTCTTGTGTAGTAACCAATCCTTCTTGACTCTCACCATGTTAGGTTCTTAGAAGCCATGTTCATATAAACCACACTATCTTCTCTGACATATGAGACAACAATCCCAGCCTTCTTTCATAAGCCGCTTCTGCTTGCATTTAGGACAGACGACAGAATCTCTCCTCTCTGATATTGTCATGCTTGAGTGTGGTCTTGTGTATTTCAAATCCTCGTGGTCTCTGATTATTTCAGAGTCAATCGCATAGACCGAGTTTGTAGTCATTGTTCCATCTCCGACATCAACTTTGTCTGTGCCGGTCTGAACAATCTGAATGTTCTTTGCTAACATGGCCGATAGACTTGCATCAGAGGGCATAACTCTGAAATTACCCTCGCTTAGAAGAATACTCGCAACGGCAGACCTTGTCATTTCGCCACGAGTGAAGAGGATTTCTGCAATCCTCCTTCTTATACGAGCGTTTGCGTTATTCTTTGCCATATGTTAGTGCGGGCAAGCGTGATATTTAACTACTCGTCTAACATACCTATGAAAGCAACCTCTACTCCCGTTGATTGCGATTTACAGACACCATTGGAATCCATTCTTGGTTTCATAGCAAATATGATGTAGAACAGAGGCCCAAGCATCCTTGAAGTCAGAGGCCAAGATATTAGCAACAAATACATCAGAGTTATACAGCCTTCCCAAGTCACACCCATTCCATCACCTTCTGTTTCTTCTTCTTCATTTTCTTAGGTAAATCCTCTTTTGCTAAAATAGACCTAAGATGATTGGCAACCTTGCCATCTTGGAATATCATATCTTGATACATATCACCATCTCGCAAACCAACCGTAGCAGCGAAGTCGCTGCTTGTATCAGGTTTTTTGCGTTTAGGGAATGCTGGTCTATCTGCGATTGGTTTGACTCCAAAACAAATAGCCGCTTGTTGCATATCCTCGGAACACCAACGGAAAGACTTTGCTAATAGACGGTATAGATTTATGTCTCTGACATTCTCCCTCAAGAATGAAATCATCAGAGGAACGGGAACCTTCGGCATAGATTTCCATACGCGATTCCTATCAGACCAACGAAGTGTTGCTTGTATAGCGGGTATGTAATCGGCCTTTCGCCTCTTCGTAGTCTTGTCATACATGACCCTCTCGTCTTCTATCTCTGGCGGTCTATCGCAGACCCACACCATACGATAGTGAATGTAATCAAGCCAGCCCAAAACCTCTTCTTTGCTTGGTCTTGCGTGGACTATAACTGTTATGTCACAGGCGGGAGAGCATAGGACTGTTTTGCCCTCTACATACTCGCCTTCACGATAAGGTTCCGCATCACGCGTAAAGATGAGCATCCCCATCGTAGCCACCCACTTTAGCAAACTCTTTTAGACCACTTGAATTGAATCTACTGCGTAGTAGACCTTTGCTTGCCATAAGACGCAGATACCTCGATACAGAGTAGACAGTGATACTGCAAGACCTCTGCGGTAGTGCCTCAACTGCCTTCGGTAGCAATTGGTCTGCGGTGAACCATTCTGAAATATCCCAATCGCTTACTGCCGCCTCAACTGCTGGCCCACGATACTTCTTACTCATTGCGAAACCTCCCAATCAGTATCTACTTCATCGTGAATCATATCAAGAATCTCTAAGAAATCCCAAAACTGTTGTTCATCCTTTCTATTGTCAAGCATCTCTCTGAATCTGTCAAACGCAAGTGCTTTGCGCTCAAACTCTTTGAGCATATCCAATGTGTCTTGGTAGGTATAAGCCTCTCGCTCATCCATGTTTATGTTACCCCAGCACATATGCGATATTTCCTCAATCAATTCCTCCATCTCTGGCTTCAAGAAGCCTTTGTCAAACTGTATCATTGCTATTCTGTCACTCATCAATATACCCCCTTGTTCCACAACCAGCAATCTTCACAGATTGGGTCGTCTCCATTCTCCGGCCACTTCATATCCTCGGCCTCACAATACTCTCCACATTCTCTACATTCCGGCATCATTCTTCCTCCGCTACTAAAACCATAAACGGGTCGTTCATATAAACCCACCGTTCAAAGGAACCTAACTGCGCTCTGCTTAGACCCCAAATCTCTCTCACAGAGGATTTGGTAACGGGATAGCGACCTGCATACCACTGAATGCCTTCTGATGTCAGAAGGGCGAGAAGACCATCGTTGAACATGTTCTTAGCGATAGAAGGATATTCGTCTTTAGGGATTGTCCGAGTGACAAGCATCCTAAAGTTTTTCCTCCACTTAACCTTCTCTCCGGCTTTCATAGTATAACCTCCATACCGTCTGATTCAATCTCTCGTTCTTTACTTCGCAGACAGAACAGAACCTCTTAGTCCTATCAGTCTTTTCCGCTTTGCATCCTATAGTCAAACATCTTCTACCCATACTGCTACCCCCAGACAATAATCGCACTTAGTCTGTCTTTTTCTGCCTTTCTGCTTCACCGTATATTTAGACAGGCAGACCTGCCTAAGACATTTGGTGCAAAACCTTGTAGGTTTAGTAGTCTCAAAATCCCTCGTTATTCTATACTTAGACCCATACTTCATCTTACCACCCTCATATATCCACAATACATCTTCTTACCTGCGACATATTTGTGATGCGTATTGTATCTGGCTTCGCTACGAAACCCGCATGAATTACACTCTCTTAGAGTCCTATTGCGAACAGAATATCCGGACACACCTCTGCCTCCATTGTATGATACTCCCATCATACCTCCTCCCAATCGCCATCTTGTATGTATGTGGGTGCTTTGAGGGCGGCAACTCGCAACTCTATCTGATTTAGCAAATGAGGCTCTGCACGAAGAACATCTACAAGTATGCCCATCACACCATTGACTTGTTGATTAGCAAGTAGTAACTGCGAATCTACACCAATCTCCTTCTTGAGAGTGCCAATCAACTTGAGAGATGAATTAGCCTGTCCTATCAGACGAGTCGCATTAGCAAGCCAATCTCCATCAATGCCCTCTTCATCTTTCTTGGCTTCCCATTCATCGAGCCAAGAGTTTATTCTACCGAATACATCTTCTGCCATATCAAGAGTAGTGATGGCTTCTCTGCGAGTCTCCTCTACCTCCTTAGCCTCCTGTGGGTCGTAGGTCATATGCTCCTTCATATGCTCCTCTACTATGCCAGCAGACCAGCCATTCTTTACCTCAAGGTATGACGGAGTCATATTGCCATTGAAAATCTGAATCTCCAAATCTCTCACCTGCGGGTGATTACACATAGGACATTCGGGGGATTCGAGAACCCATTTCAGAACCTCTATCTCCTTAGCATCAGAAGAGTCTGCGATTCTATTCTCTATGAGCCACTTACTCTTCATCTACTAAACCCCACTCCACTACTTCGTAATTACTCAATGTGCCTTTTACCATTACCTTCTTGCGACTGAACCTCTTATCCCCTCGCATAATCTGGAATACATGGGCATTATTTCTTGGCGCACCTCTGTAGAAAGTTAGACCTTTCCGGTTCTTGACATTTCTTAGAAGCATACTCGAAGTCGCAGAACCATGCTCCTTTAGATACTCATATGCTCTCTGCCTCCATCGTCTACCTTTACTCTTCATCTCTCAACCTCCTTGCTCTGAAACTTGCGCGTTTGTATTTGCTACCCAGCACACTGACGACTGTCATTTCACCAGCATACTCGAAGCGAGGGTCGTATTTTAGCACCTGTGCAACCTCCCTTGTAGATGGCCCACTCTCCCACACCGTTCCACTACGAGTCAATACTCTTTGCGTGAGAGACTGTGTATCAACAGGTTCATCCTGTTCCAATAGAAACTTGTAACAAGCATCTCTCCAATTCTTAAATCTCGCCTTCCTTCTCGGATTCTTTTTTCCCATATCATACACCCCATTTCATATTCTCGCCTTCATCCGGCAAACCAAACCTGCATATCACACCTCTGCGACCTCTACCCTCTTTACGAGGGCTAAACTCACTGAACCATGCTTGGCCTTTGAGATTATCATCAATCCATCTCTTCGCCGCTTGATAATCATTATTCGTGATAAGGCGTGTAATATCCTTCACGAGCGTAGACCTCGGAACATCTTTATCCCAGAATGTAGTCTTGACAAGCCGTATGTCTTCATCCATAACATCTCTCCTCATCTTCAAAGAAGATTCGAGCAAGTTTAGCAAATCATCATCCATCTCAACTTGGATGACACCACCTTGCCATTCTTCTTTACACATCATATGATAGCCTATTGCTAATCTGCGAAACAAATCAGACTCGAAAGACCTTACTGATTCTTTCATAACCCATTGTTCAAACTCTTTGCTAAACTTAACTCCCGTAGGGGGATTCAAAACTACTGCCATCTGTCTGTCAATAAACCATGCTCTCAAATCAAGTATCTCGCCAGCCAGATATGCTCTCTCCTCCGGAGTCATGCTCGCCTGTCTATTCTGCGCCTCTTTGTATAAACGCTCTTTGTCTGCATCCATATTGATGTCAATGATGAAGAACCTACGGTCAAGTCCGGACTCTAAGTCCATACGACCATGTTGCGTTCCGCCCCATACCGTGTATCGAGTGTTGTATCGCACCCAACCATCACGCATACCTTTATTCACACGACCAGAGTCTAACGAAGTTAGTAATTGATTCTTCATGTCAATACTATGGTCTTTCTTGTTTGCGTCTGATACAGACGAAAACTCCTCGAAACATAGGAAGCCTCCGCATGTCTCTCTCGCAAGAGGGCGACCTACGATTTCACCATCGTCATTGACAGACCCGAACATACCTGCTTCTGTGATACTGTTCGGCCCAATCATTGTGCGAAAACCAATACCTGCAAATCCATTAGGATTCCATAGAACACCTGTATGCTCCGCACAGAATAAATCAATCAGAACATTCTTCCCAGAGCCTTTGGCTCCACGCATGAGAATGTTTATGCGAGTATCTGCTATGCGGGATGAAGGAGTGTAGATGGGATAGTTGCTGTGCCTTAGAGGACAGTCTTCTATTACGAATCTCCTGTCGTCTCCATCCCTCGGAGCAAAATCGCACATACTACATTTGTTCACAGTATTGAACAAGTGACCTCCGATACTACACAGGAAGATAGGCACTTTATCCTCTACATCTATGATGTGGTTCTTTTTGCAGAAGTCCAGCATCCTCGTAAATATATTCACCCGAACATACCCCCTTCATACTGACTCGCCCTTGTCTTGTTACGCATCTTGGTAATCATATCGTCTGCCAATTTAGCCGCCTCTACGGTGTCCGATGAAGCCTTATAATATAAGTCCTTCGCTCTTTTCTTACAACCTGCTATCTTGAAACCTAAGTTTTTGAGAATGTCAATAGCACCATTGATGTGTGTCTCTTGGAAATCTCTGACCTCCATACCATGTCCGTGTGAGGGTATAACCATCACATGCGCTCCCTTGCGCTCTACTGCGAACATAAAGGCTGGAAGCCAGCCCCATAGAGTCTGTAGACTATCGGTTGCTACAATGTCTCCAGCACCAATGTCTTCACCCTTTACGAGCATGGGTTTCTCAAGACCTCTACCTTCTCTTGCATCGAAGGCATCAGAAGTAAGAACGCAGAATGTCTCGCAACCTAAATCATTCAGCATTCTCGCAACATCCCTTGCCGGAGGATAATTGAAAAGCCAAGCATTCTTCTGTGCGCTCATATCCCTACTTATGTGTGCAGGGGTTAGAACCTCTACAACTATCGTATTTTCATCTGAACCTCGGTAGATAGGCCAGCCTGTAAAGCCGAGGCTCAATAGCGTATGCGGGGATGATGCTATGTGTTTAGACGACATATACCCAATAGGTTCTATGTCTTTTACCATCGAAGAACCCACTACTGCGGGTATGTGGTCGCTACCTATAGCGTCAAACAATACCGCACGAGTAATGCCTTCCGGCTTGCCATTCATCCAAATAAAATCAGTTTCGTTTATCGTTACTACTTCTCCCATGCCTAAACCATACCTCCTATGACCTTATGAATCCAATGTTTCTAACTCCCAGAAATAATTCAGAAAAAATAAATCAAGTTACTGCTAACTAAATCTTCTAATTCTTTCCAATTTCCTAAGATGTTGAAACTTATTTACTAATAATAGTAAAGCCGGTCTCTTAATTATAGACTCTTAGGAAAAAAGAAAGAATAAATCGAAATCGCATTCAGTGACCCGTTTATTTCTTTCCTAATTATTTTTCAGACCTCCAAATAATTCATTCTGTGAGACTCTATCTCATCTCTCTCTTTGGTTAGCATTCCTACGGAATCTCTGTTGTCACCCTCTAAGAGAGGGTATTCTGTTTCCGTAGCGCAGTATAAGGCACGATTGAAAGCCTCTGTGTATGAAATAGAATCTGACGAAGCGAGCGCAATGTCTACAAAGCGCACATCTTGTCCGTTGGGATTGTATGCTAATCCTGTGATTATGCGTCTGTCACCAGACTCTCGCACCAGAACCAACTGCGGGTGCGACCCGTAGATGTATGTAGGTAGGTATGCCACATCACCCGTAGCATACCTGTAAGGTGTGTCAATTTTTACAATAAAATCAAGTCTCAGATATTTATCTGAGACTTCTTTGTAGATTTGCGATTCTGCGAAATCTTTAGCGATATAGCAATTCAGACCTCGTATATCGTTAGGTATGCGTATGTAACCCGCTTCGTATTGGATAATAATCAGCGATACTTGCGATTCTTCAATCAGACTTTCAACCTCCTTAGCAAATGAAATAACTCCTTCGACATCTCCCTTCATGGCCGCATTCACCATACTGCGATACATATCCGGCTGGATTACCTCCAAGAAAGCCCATACGGAGTCGTAGCCGTCAAGCACAACATCATGTTCGCCTACCTTCAGATGTAGGAATGGACTGAATACTCTGCGTCTCGCCTTCGGCTTCTTACGCCAGCATTGAAAATCCAATACTTGAATGTCATTCAAAGGTGCTATCAGCCACTCTCCGAGGAGCCTTGTTGTTTCCATATTGCGATAAGAACATGTATGTTCTTATCAAACCTGCCCTCGTATATGTTTAATGTAGCATTTCAGACATAGCATACGCTCTTTTCCAAGAGGCGTATAGAGTGGGTGTGCGTCTATGTCGCTGATTTCTACTTTGCACTCGGCACAGTTAATCATTGAATCCACCCACTAAAACTTTGATTACCCCACCAATACGGAGCAAGTGTTCCCTTTTCCCATTTCGCAAACTTCTTGCTGTGATAGTATTGTCTGTATGCCTTTATCGAGTTACCCTCGACTTTGTATTCATCGGGCATACACTGTGGGAAAGGAGTCATACCTCCTTCGGGTATCATCTTAGACATAGCGTATAGATGGTATATGCCATTTTCGCAAGCATGGTCTTTACCAAAACGCTTAGTGTATTCCTTGCATAGAGCATCCCCATGTATGCAAGCCCATAAGAAATTGTCACGAGACTCGCCTACCCAGCGAGTCATCGGGTGATTGTGGTAGCCACCTTTCAGTGGCGTTCCCTTCTTTGTAAGGGGCATTTGCTCTGGCGTAGCACCGTGTCTGATAACGGCGGAGCCGAGCATCTGAAACAACTCTACGCACATCTTAGGCACATGTTTGTCACAATACATCTGTGCGGCCACTCTTGGTTCGTAGTGTAGTGCGAATATGTTCATTGGCCTCGACCTCCGAACATCTTTGCTATCCTCACAGGTATTACTACATTGTCGTTACACGACTGACAACACCTACCTGTATTCACAGGTTCGGCGTTGTGACCGCCATCCCAATACATCACCCTCTCGCCCGATGGTTTAACCATATACTGCTTCTCAATCTCTCCATCACATATACTGCATTTCATTGTGTTTTGCCTCCATTCTCCTATAGGGGTCGCTCCCATTTAAGCCTTGACCTCTCTCAACATCATATACTTGTCCGTATTCTTACGGGTAGCCATGACCGTCTGCGACCACACATCTTCGTCTATACCACAGTGCTTAGGTGTGTTCTTGTAATATGCGACACATGGGTCTTTGACCTCCATCATGTGTTCAGCGTAACTGCATTTACCACAGATTAAAGTCTCTTTGTCATATTGCGAAACTTTTTCTTGACCTGCTTTCATATGCTCTCCACAGATACTGCAACTCAAAGCGAGTCACCTCCGTAGCGAGCATATGTTATTGGCCCGTCTTCATCTCGAATGCCTGACATCTCCTTCGCGGTCTTCAGCATCATCTCTGCTAAATCTCGCATTTCATCGGGAATGGTTCTATCCATTATCCAATCAAAACCTACCCATGTAAGCGCATCCATATGTTGAGGCTGTTTTACTATAATGATAGATGGGCCTACAAGCATCCTATTGCTATCAAGGCCCTCGCCGTATGCCGCAAATGTGGATATTACATTAGGTGGCATACCCCTAAGTAGTCCTTCTTCGTTCACGATTACATCAATTACTTCGCAGAGAACAGCATCACCTTTTCCCCTGCTTGCTCCTACCGCACTTGGGGGAACGGGGAACCCTTCGGTCTTTTCGCAAACTGCATATTCAATGAGTCCTCCGACATGCTTCTGCATGTCTGCGAGGCTCATATCGCCATACACGATTTCCTTAATCGTGCCATTTCCGTCAATCAATAGATTGATTTTTTCTTCTTTCTCCATTTTTTCACCTTCCAATTCTTTCTCTGTCTCTTCTCAAATTGCTCTCAATTTCTCCCAAAGCGGAGTCGAGCGTCTTCCGCCATGTGCGTAGCCTACTAAGCGTATTCTCTGTCTGTTCTGGCACTAAATATGTGTAGGCGTGTGCCATCATCTCAAGGAGCGTAGCGGCTTCCGTCAAAGCCTTGACAACATATGTATGCTGATACAAGGTATCACGCCCACATTCCCGAAGAAAACGGGTCGTCATCGTTCTCGTCACTGTCGGGGTCAATGTCGTCTTTCGCAAACTTCTTGCCACCTTTAGCATCTCTAATCATGCCTTTGATGGTTTCTTCGTTGGCATCCTCTTTAGCAATTGCGTCTACGCTTTGCTCTATAGGTAGCCTGTCTACACAATTCTCAAGATATGCTTGTATGACGGGATGCACATCGTTTGGTATTGCGAGACCCATAGAAGATTCGTCATAGACGAAGCCTTCTACACAGTGCTTTAGAGTATCAATTAGCATATCCCATAGGTGACTCCACCTACGCTGTTGTCTCTGCTGATACGATTCCTCCCTAATCTTAGGGATTACTCTTGCGTTCATACCTGCTGGCATGGGCTTCTCTCCATCTACGATGCCTTTCACAAGTAGTGACTCGAAGTAATTTATTACTTCTTGAGCATCTACATTCGCTTCATCTCTCAAGATACGCATAGCCTTGTTGTGACAATCCTGTAATTCATACAGGTTCTCAACAGGTATGTTAGGTATCGCAGGTTTGCCATTGGCTTTGAAAAAGCCTCTGTCTGCGTCAAATACGACACCATTTTCTACTACTACAGAGTAGTAGAAAGAAGCCGCATCACTTTCGTTCTTTATCATGTCAATTCCTATTTCGTCAGTCATGTTTCATCCTCCGTTTTCAGCCTCTTATAGGGGGCTAACCTATTTATTGTTTATCCCCCATCGGGCCAGCCTTTAACTTCGCTTTTGATTTAGCAAAATCAACTTGCTTAATTGCGCCTACATCTACATAGTCCTTGAGCGCATCTATGTCTACAGTCCATCTGAACCTCGACCTGTGGAAATGTATTGCGAAGACGAAGTCTTCGTATCTCATCTGTGAATCATCACTCCAGCCGTTTATGTCCTTCATGTGCGACCTCACTACATCAGCACCGCCTACCTTCAGCGAGCGACCTAAGTGCTTCGCCATGTGACAGCGAGGACATAGTGATTGCACACCTAAGAGTGTCTGTGTATGAGATATGTCGTCATAACCCCAAATCTCGTGAGCCTCGACAGCATGTTTGCGATTTTGCGAAAAACCATCTTGCCCACAAATCTCACATTTATGTCCGGCTCGTTCATAGACAAACTTGCGAAGTCTATTCCAACCCGAAGGGGGCATGAGACTACGCAGGTTTGAACCCCATGTTCCTGTAGGAACCAACTCGCATGTCAGAGGAATGCCTCTCATTCCTCTTCATCCTCCGGATAGTCCTGTGCATCTCCAACAATATCATAAACAGCATAATCGCAAGCCGTTCTATCATCTGTAGTCCACGCTAACTCTTCCGCTTCTTCCGGAGAGTTAGCCTCAATGATAAATGTCAATTCCACAATTTTCACTACTTTGTATTCTTTCATTTTTTCCACCACCTCAACTTAGGCCATTCCAGCCACATGTCGAATATCATAGCAAATCCTCCAGAGCATCTGCGACCTGTCGCTTCACATCTGCCATGTCTACCTTCTCTGCGCTAACACCACTCTTTTGATAGTGCGGTGTCTTTAGTGTGCGGGGAGAATGCTTAGGCATGACCTTGTTCACAATGCGCTTGATTAGTGTAGGTCGCTTTGGTTTCAACTTATTGCGAGTTGTCTCTTCTGTAGTCATAACTACAGGAGGGTGGAAGTTGTTGCATACGAATGTTCCGTTGCCTTTAGCAACAAAATCTTCTCCGCACCATTGACATTGCATGTCTCTGTGTGCCACTGTTCTGTTCTTTACAAGTATGTCGGAGACATAGCCATCCGGTCTGCGACAAATCATGTTGTGACCTGTCTGACCCTCGATTAGATTTACTTTCAGTAAAGTGTAACCGGAGTTGGCTCTAAACTCCAAGTCTCTCCTTCTCGCATCCATAGCGTTCACCTGCTTGTCGAATGCCGGATTTGAAGTCATACTAACCCTCCTATAGCGGATTGGATATTATCCAACTCTTTCTGTATCTCATCTAAAACGCTCTCCCACTCATCAGTGCCGTAGTGGGGAGAGTGTATGTCATGTGGTAGGTCTGACATTGCGTTTTCAATAGCGTCAATGGCAAACTCTACCGCCTCCTTAGCCGTTTCTAATTCATCTACTCTTGTGAGTAGAGCCTCTACTTCTTCTTTTACTTCCATTTCACTCTTCCTCCTGTGGTGTGCATAATTTAATCCCATTATGCAGGGTGTCTTCAAGCATGGATAGCATCATCATAGCATTCACCGCTTCACCAATCATCAGCGTCTCTCGTATGATGCCTATCATATCTGCCGTATCTTTTATCACTTGAAGTGATAACTCTTGTGCTTTCTGCAAATCGCAAACTATTTCTTCTATCTGTTCTTGTTCCATCTTCATTCCTCCTCATTTAGGGTATCTAAGATACCTTGTGCTACTTCGCTTACTCCTGTTCGCAACGCCGCCGAAAGTGCATCGAGCATATCCATTAGGTCATCGGTGGGGGAACCACACCAAGCCGCTTCTCTAATGCTTTCTATACCATTCGCAATGTTGTCAATTAACTCTAAGTTAAGCATCTGCAATTTCATAATCAGTTGTTTATCCATTTTCATTCCTCCTCCTCGTATGGGTCAAGTATGCGATTCTCATCCCACGACCAATACCCGTCTTCTTCCAATTCGTCTAAGTATTCACCGAGACCGATTTCATACATGATAGGGTCTACCTGTTTGAATACTACCGAAGGTAGTCTCGGCACACCAAACACATCTATTGTCTCGTGTATAGAGTCCAGCATATCATCATACATGTCAATCACCGCATACGGCAAATCTCTAATCCATTCTTTCATTCTTCATTCCTCCTCTCTGCTTTCTCTGCTTCTCATTCGCAAAAGTGACAGCACTTCTCTCTGCATCACTATGCTTTTCAATTCCCTGCGAACAATAGTGTGTATGATACCCAATGTTGTCGCTCGGTTAGGTTCTTCGATAAAGTCTTCGACTATATCGCCGTTCTCTAATATGTCACAAATCTGTGACATGATTTCTTCGTAGTGTTCTAAACTCATTTTGCTCATTCCTCCTCGGTGGTGTTTTCAATCTCTAAAGGGGGGCTTTCCCTATTTGAATCTTCTCGCTTTTTTACCCAAATCACTTCATCTGTGTCACGCATATGTATAGCGTCATGCTTGTAGGCGAGGGTCATATGTATGCCTATACGCCCGTCATGTCTGACTACATGCGTCTCAAGAATCGGAACATATGTTCCGTCTTTTGTCTGAATGGTGTCAAAAATCATGCGAACCTCTCCATAAACCATGAGACTCCGAAGGGCGTTACTAACATCATTAGTATGCTAAAGCATAGAATTGTTAAAAAGGTCATTTGCGAATCACTCCAGAGGATGTTCTACATTCTTATCTCCGAGAACCCATCGCAAAGATTTTACAACGCCCTGTAGGGCTTTGTAGTTTCTCATATGATACATGCGCTCGGACTTCTTGCATGTCTGTAGAGCAAGCAGGTGTCTGTTCTGCTTGCGCTCTGCTCTATCGAGCATACTCTCTATGTCAGCCCAACTTCTCTCATAAGAGAAGTGTTCAGAATCTTGATGGTCGCTTAGTGTCACAATACACACGCTCCAAGCATTTTTGCGATAATTACAATTTCATCGGGATTTAGTTGTCTGATAACCTTATCAGAAATGCCGTAGGCACTCAACAACTCACATTCTTCTACTTGTGATATGTAACCCATTTCACTCCTCTCCCTCGATTGCGCCCATGATGTCATCATACAAGTGCATGAAGTTGTTTAGCAAAGTCTCTCCGCTACCTTTGATGCCGAAGTATTTCTTTACATCTGTGACCTTCCAATGTCTGTGAGGCTTCATACCTCTGATACGCACATAGTTGCTAATGTCTCTCTTAGAGACGATTAGATTCCAAATGGCTCTCCCCATAGGGGAGCCATTGACGGTCATAACTTGGCCGCCGTTTGCGATTGTCTCTGCTTCTTGCTTCAATTCCTCCATGAATGGAGAATCCATACTGTAACTCATTCTAATCCAGCCTCCTCTCTACTAACCGTGATACCACGCAGGTTAGGGGGGAATGGTCTGCGAATGAATTGCCACAATTCATTCCACTCACCATGCCACGCGTCTCTCTGGTGTAGGAGTGTGCCGTCTTCGTGATGAACATACATGACTCCGTCATGTAGTGTAATGCTGATACCTGCTGAACCTTTTTCTCTCATTCGTCTCTCCCCATGCAGTTTGTCCCCATGACTTCGTCATAGATAACCCAAAAGTGGTCGGGGTCGTCTATGTCGCCCAAGAACGCATAACCTGTCTTGTCCTCCCACATCTTCACTATTCGCAATTTCTCTTCTCTCTTCATTTTCATTCCTCCTCTCCTATGTATGTCTCGTCTTCCAATCCCCCATACATCTGTATGATTAGCATTGCTTGGTCGGCAGTAAGGAAGCCGTGAGGAGAGTGTCTCTCCCACCATGCAGGTTCGCTGATGCACATCAACTCTAAGAGTCCGTCTTGGCATCCATAGCCGTTTGCTATGATGGAGAGTTTCGCTCCATTAGAGCAGGTAACTACGACCTGCAAATGTGACATCTCTAACTGTAAGTTAGTCTTAGTCAGAGACTCGATTAACTCAAGGAATTGATTCATTCTGAATCACCTCCGAGTAAATCTCCAAGAGATTCTGCGACAATAGCAGAAACTTCTTTGACAGTCATAGGCTTCGTAGAAGCCTTGCGACTCTTGTAAGAGCGAGGCTTAACCATAGGTAAGTCTGTAGGTATAGATGCTCTTGTGATGAACCTACTTGTAGGTTTGCGATTTCTGTTCGTTCTTCTTGTCATAAAGCGAGCAGTTGGTCTTTTCTTGCTTCCTTTGCGCTTGTGTGCATTGATTTCATCCCACAGTTTCGCTTCGGCTTCTTCGTCATACGCTGGAACCCAAGCAAGGGAAGGTGTGCCGAATGGCACAGGTCGCAAGTGCATACACTTGTCTTGGTGGTCTCTGTAGACCGCCACTCTCGTCTGTCCTTGTGCATTGAATCGAACCATTGCTATACCAATGTATTCAAATCTGTGTGTCTCTCCGTCATAATCGTATTTTTCGTTCATTGTTTCACCTCTTTTTGTGTGCAATCTTCTTTGCAGAAGAATATGTATAGGCCGCCTGTAGCCGCCTGTCTATCGTAGTTTGTGGTTATACAACCACAGGTCTCGCATTGTCCTGTCATAGTCCATTCATCGGTCATGTTTCTCGTCTCCTAAAGGGGGGTTTCCTGTATTTAACTGAATCGTAATGTTCGTGGGTTAGGGTCTTCTTTGACTTTCAAGTCAAAGTAATCATCCCATGAGCCTGTGTGTGACATTTTCGCATACTCATCATCCATGCGCTTCTCTGCACAGCGCATCTTCACGGTCTGCCACATAAACGCAGGTAAGTCAATCGAAAGTAATCTCCATGAATACTTCCTGTTACTTCTAAATAGACGACAATGTTTCCTCTCTTCCTCCGGAAGAGTAGCAATCAGACTTTCGTAGTAAGCGTAATTGTCTGATGTTCTCGGAATAGTCCTACTAATGTAGGAATCTGGGAAATGGACTTGCGTATGGTCTATGACTAATCGCACGAAGTCGTTGAGGAAATCAACGACTGTTTCACAATCCCATCCTAATCGCGAAGCGGCTCTATTAATGTGATTTGATGACTGTTGCATACGGGCTAAATCGCAGTAGTGCGTCTTGAGCGCAGGGCTTTCTTGCATCATATACAGACACTGTATTCTTGTGTCCTCTAAGATACCTCTTAGAGCATCGAAGCATGTGTGGAAGTCTTCTGTAGACCAACCGAGACCGTAGTAGGTATTTTTGACATATTCGTAAGCCATACCTACGGTTTGAATATCGAAGCCAAGATTCACAAAGTTGGCAATCATGCGTGTATTACCTGTATCATATACAGGCATGAGTAAGTCGTGATAATCATCCCAATTATCCGGATGGTGGAAATAGCCTCGCCATCGTAGGCGAGTCCACTGACAGGAACCTGCTCCTGTGTAGCCGTATGCCTTGCATATGTTACATTCTTCTGTTTCGTCTATTGCTGTCATTCATAGCACCTCTTTCAAATTATTCGGATTATTTTCTGAAACTCTCGGATTATTTTCGGAATAGCGATTTTCTTCTCCTGTATGCTCACTCACATAGGTCATCTGCGAACACCTCTAACATGTGTCTGAAAGTTTCCGTAGGAAACATGTTTGCGATTCTTCTACCTTCGGTAGTCAAAAATTGGTCTATGTTCATGTAGGTCTCCCATAGGTGTGTGCCTTGAAGAGACATGACGAAGTCAAACGCATCTCTCGGAGGAGTTGCGTATTCCTGTTGGAAGTTTTCTATGAAATCTACGACAGACATAGCATCTAACTTGAGAACCCTCGTCATACCTTCGGGTGTGACATGGTTGCACATCTTATCCATAAGTGCCTCATCATGTCTATCCCTCATGCTTCCACCCCCATGAATGTCATGCTTGGTATTACAATGGTAATACCCTCGATTTCAGAGTGAGAATCTACAAGATTCTGAATGAGAGTTAGTATTGCGATTGATGCCGCTTTGTAGTCTTGAGGGTCTATGAGACCCTGCTTGAAGTCGTCTGACTCCATGTAGTTATACATGGCTTCGCCGAAGGCTTCGACTTCGACCTCAACTTTCACATGGTCTCCTAAGAGACCAACATCGTTTGCGATTTGAGAGTATGTTATAACATGACCCTTAGCGTCTTCGTTCTTTGCTATTGCTTCAGCAATATCCTCTATTGGTATTTTCAATTCCATTTTCATTCCTCCTGTGTGTCTCCGCTTATCCACTTAGTTAGTGCTTCTCTGACATCTTCGATGCCAGCCTTGATTGCATTTTTTACGCTATCTTGACCTGTGCCGGTCTTCATTACATGTGCTTGCTCAAGCCCTATGATGCTGGCAACTGCCTTAGCCTCATTTGTGTTTAGGTCACGAGCCGAGCCTAAGCCCCAGCCAGCCTGTCCGTGAGCCGCCCACATTCCAAACAAGCCGGTTCTAAAGAACCAAGCACTACCGGCTGAAGCGGCGATAGCCTCATTCAGACCTTCGTCTGCATCTTTGATTTTAACTGCCGCAAGGCAGTTTCGTGTTCCATCCGGAGCATCGTCAAGGCAACCACTTGAGTAGGCATAGGCCCAGACTTCTACAGCGAAGCCAGCCTGTGAGAGTAGGTCAGCCGCCGCAAGTGCTACGGCTGTTCTTGCGAAGATTACATCGGCACTTACGCCACAGTTTGCGCCGGTTGGCACTACAAGTGCCACAGCCTCAACAGGTGCTGAACCTTTGCGAATTGTCCTACGGAAGGTTGAATCGCCGTTTAGTAGGCGAGTAGCATTTACACGGCCTCGGCTATCCGACCATGTGAGTTGCCTCTTTAGTTGGTTTAGGTCTATGGAATCAACTAAGTCACTTAGTTGATTGCGAGTTTTTGCGATTGCTTTGTGGTCGTTCTCGACATAGTCGCCAAGTCTTGCGGCTACATCACGGCGAGTTTTGACTTGACCCTTTAGGTCAGGGCGACCTATCCAATTCAAGTCGAGGCTTCCGTCATGTAGTGGGTCATATCCAGCGAAGTCCTTCGCTGTGAGGGAGTTAAGGTAATCCCCTGCATCAGCAGGGCTATCTGATAGTGTGAAGTGGGTGTTGAAGTGCTTGCACTTGTGAACGCCTACTCTTGTGCCGTATTCGTATTTCTTGATGTGTGTATCTGCCATGTTAGTCACCTCTGAAAAGTGGCCGAGACCCCCGAAGGGGTCTCAAGCCGCACCTCCATTTGTAGCAAGTGTCTTCTCGATGAAGGATTCATCGAAGCCGATGGTCTTCAAATCCTTGCGATTCCAATCTCTAAGTGCCATCCTACGGATTCTCTCCATATCCCAGCCGAGGACATGCTTCTGCTTCTTAGCAGTAAGCATGTGGCGAGGGGAGATGATACGGGAGATAAGGCCAGCCTTATCTGCTCGGCTTCGTAGGTCATGGAAGAAGGAGACGATTTCATCGTCACCGATAAGCATTCTCTCGAATGCACAGTCATAGCCCCAGCGAATTACTCCTCCAGCGAAGCGATTTAGAGTAGCACCGTCAAGCGTTTCTGCCGCACTGTAAGGCCCTCGGCCTTTACCTTGTCCGAGAGTGTTGGTAGTAGCAAGAATAAACAAGTCTGGAGACTTGTCTATTACAGTGCCATCCGGCATTGTCCAAGTTTCGTTGGCTAAAGCCATGTTAGCCGCAACTGCTGTGCCACCCATAAGACGGTCAAACTCGTCAAAGACGAGGACTCCACCATCACGGAATGTCTTTACGATTTCAGTCATTCTGTGGTTCTCTGAACCATCAGAGATGTTAGGAACCATTGGGCCGACTATGTCGGAAGGCATCATTTCATTGTGACATGATTCGATGTGAAGACGGACTTTGTCCGGATTTGCGAATCCACCGGCTTCCGGAGGAAGTGCCTTGAGAGTGTCAAATATCTGCCTTGCAGCATGGGTTTTACCAGACCCTGCTGGGCCAGAGGCCATACAGTTAGTGCGAATACGAGCCAACTCCAATGCTTCATCGAAGCATGGGTGAGTTAGGCCGACCTTGACTTCTTCAAAGTCACCGAGAGGCTTGACGACTGTGGTGCGAGGCAATGCTAAAGCATTTACCTTCTCTTCCATCACGGTATCAACATGGTCGGTGAAACCGGCCATGATGTGTGGTGCAACCAATTCGGCTAAAGCCGCACCGGCTGGGTCTTTCTGCTGTAGGGCGTTTGGCGCAAAAGGATTGAAATCCTT